>Ga0194133_10006942_pt1 | contig 13731 bp, 5 predicted proteins | sample TA2KigOf40mmetaG_FD_155448 | JGI IMG/M metagenome (GOLD analysis project Ga0194133, IMG submission 155448) | Freshwater microbial communities from Lake Tanganyika, Tanzania - TA2015055 Kigoma Offshore 40m | ecosystem: Environmental > Aquatic > Freshwater > Lake | place: Tanzania: Lake Tanganyika...
TCTGGCGGTTACCAACGCGGTGGTACTTTTGCTGGTGTTGACGCATGGACAACTCTCGATGTTGAAAAATTCATCAAAGCAGTATATGAAGCTCAAATGAAATCTACTCAACGCGGTCCAGCTGGTTCAGGAAGTTTAAGTGATATATATTATGATATGGCTCTTGACCAAGTATATTCTAAAGATGCTGCTGGTAATTTACAAATTAAAAAAGCAGATGGTACATTAGTTTCTGCTGACGCAGAATCTAGAATTACCGGTGTTCCTTCTACAATTTTTAGCTGCATTCTCAAAGGAGATCCAAAAGAACTTTCTCGTTGTCTAGGTGAAATTAGCAACGATGGTATCTATGAAGCAGCAGAAAAAGAAGTTAGACAAATGAATCCAGAAACTCTTGGAAAATTACTTGCAACTTTTGCAATAGCATTAGGACCAAGTGGTGTATCTGAACATTATATTGAATGGACTTCCAATCTTACAGGAAGACTTTCTGCTAAAATGGGTTCAGATAAAGGCCAAAAAACTGCTGAAGCTATCCTTAAAAATAAAAAATTATGCAACTATCTTAAACGTGTAATTGATTTACAACGTGCTAATCCAGCTCTACATGGACAAAATAATGAAGAACTCAGCGATCTTCCAACTAAAACCCTTTCTACTAAATCAAATATTGCATATTTTAGAGCACCAAGCCACATTAACCGCGCTGATGCAATTTCTCGTTCTCTCGGTCTTATGGTACAAAACCTCAACGTTCTTCCACAACAAAATATGTTACCAATGTTTAATTTAGGTTTAAACACTAATTTAATGCATTCAAATCCATTTGTTGGTATTGCCGGTATGGGTGGTGTCTCTGGTATTCCTATGAGTATGGGTATGGGTCGTCAATTTGGTGGTGCTAAAGACCCACAAGCCAAATATTTAAGAGATTTATATAATACTATTAAAGATGAAATGAAAACAAAAGGCAAAGAACTTGTTGAAGAAGATCAACAACGTATTGAAAAAGCCATAAATGAAATAGAAAAAAATAACTCAGAAATTACACGTGCATTAGATGATCTCAGAGCCTTTATAAATCTGGATAATGTTGTAACTAATGGTCTTGGTAATACAGTTTCTCTTCGTGAAATTAAAAACTCAACTACTATTCCAAATATCCGTAAATCTATTTCCAATCTTGAATCATGTGTTACCCGTACATCACGCGATCAAGTTTCTCTCCTTACAGCACTTATTGAACAAGTATATCGTCCAATGTTACTCGTAGCATCCGGTGCATCAACACCATTTATCAGACCATATAACTAAATAATAATTGTTTAACTAAATATTTTTATGTTGAGTAATTAACATAAAAATATCTTTCTTAGATTATAATATGACAGGAAGTATATTACAACTAGTAGCATATGGTATAGAAGATATATTTTTAACAAATGACCCACAAATAACATATTTTAAAATAGTATATAAACGACATACAAATTTTTCGCGTGAAGAAATTCGTCAAAACTTTTTACAAAGACCTGATTTTAATTCACAAGTATCAGCTACTATTGGTAAAAATGGCGATCTTATGGAAAAATCATATCTTGTAATTAATTTACCAAAAATTCCTTCATTTAATGATGGAATTACAAAAGTAGCATGGGTTAGATATCCAGGATATTCATTAATAAATACTATTAGTATAGAAATTAATGGACGACAGATATGTAAACATTATGGAGAATGGATGATGTTATGGAATGAAATGTTTAATCAAAATGCAAAAGTAGACTCATTCAAAAAAATGATTGGAGATGTACCAGAATTAACAGATTTATCTGACGGTAAAGAATCATATCGTATTTATATACCACTTCAATTTTGGTACTGTCGTTCCAGTGCAAATGCATTACCTTTAGTAAGTTTACAATATTCTGATATTAAAATAAATTTATCTTTAAAAGCATGGAATGAATGTTTAATTTTTAGTCCATCCCATTATATTATTTGTGAAAATAACGTTGTAGCATTCAATGAAAATGAATGTATATATCAAAATATTGATGGTAATATTGTATATGGATATTTTAGAAGTTTTGATTCATATTCTAAAAAATTATATTATAATCAATTAACACCAAATAATTTTAAACCTATTCCACCAAATGTAATTGTAACAAATAAATATAGAATTATTGGGATGACATCAAATTTTTATGCTTTACCTGCGACACAGAATACAAATTCAATTACTATAAACCCTGCAACATATAAATATAATAAATTAAAAACATTAATATTAGGTGATACATATTTATTAATAAATTATATTTTTGTCGATGAGGATGAAAGATTACAATTTGCACAGACAAAACAAGATTATAAAATAGAACAATTATATTATACAGAATATAATCAAATAGTCGGTCCAAGTGAAACAATACGTATCGATATTGATAATCCATGTAAATATTTTGTATGGGTATTACAACAAAAATATTTATATGATGCATTAGATTATTATAATTATTCTACGACACCTCGAAAAAAAATACAACAAGATACTGATATTACTTCAAAAATATATAATATAGGAGAACCAGTTCCGACTTTTGATAGTAATTTAGTTAAAACAGAAACAATATTATTTAATCAAAAAGAAAGATTAAGTTATAGAGATTCTAAATATTTTAGATTAAATCAAACATATGAAAAATGTCTGAATATTCCACCAATTGGTGTTAATAAATATTTTTTCACATTAGATCCAATAGCATTACAACACTCTGGAACTTGTAATATGAGTAAAGTAGAAACAATAGAAATAAAAATGGCTATTAATCCAGTATTATCAACTTCAAATATAGGCTTATTTAGAGCATATGCCGAAACATATAATATATTAAGAATATCTAATGGTTTGGGTGCAGTTTTGTTTGACAACTAACTAAGTTAACTAAATTATTGTTAAATTGATAAAATTATATATAAAATATCGGCGCACCCATACCACTAATATATCGCATAATATTATAACCAAAAGCCCAATATTCTATTTCAAAATTTAATCCTTTAGTATGTAAATCATTAATAAAATTTGGATTTAATTGGTGTTCTATCAATATATCGTCAATATTTGTTAAATTTGCAGTACCGGATGGTTGATATAATAATGGATATAACGCATATATGTGCATATATTCATCATTTTCTAAACTACCAACATATCTTAAATGTGGATTTATTGTATTGAATAATTTTTCTTGACCTTGTTCGCGAGTAGAACCATTAAAATATACTTTAATATTATCGACAGTTTTAATTATATTATAATTTTCATCAAGATAACCATTAATATTCCATGTATAATTATATTTCATTTTATCAGGAAATATTACTTTTAGTCTCCATAATATATATTTTGTAGGGTCGGCGAGAGCCAACTTTGTAATTAATTTATTATCAATAAGACTATTATAATTATATTTAAATTTTCCTCCATATCTAAATTTTTCTATTAAAAATTCCATTTTTGATTTAGAAATTCGTAATCTTTCTTCTTCTTCTAAATAAATATATTGTACATTCATATTACATTTTATTTTTGGTCTTTTTGTAATAATTGCATTTGTATCATATATTAAAAGATCTTCAAGTTTTCTTAATTTAAATTTTATTGTTCCTTTCGTATATAACATATTAATCATAGGTATAGACAATCCTATATTTGTGCAAAAATGAAATTTTAGAGGTATACGTAGTTTTAAATTTCCTTTATTATTTGTATCATAAGTAGTATTATATTCAGTATTACCAATTAATTTATTTATACCTTTTCTATGATTAGCAGTAAATTTAATCTTATCAAGTAATGATAATAAATTTGAATTATATTCGTCAATTAATAATTCATCTAAATAAAAACTATATTTTTCTAATAAATAATAGGCTAATTCAGGAACCCAACAATATTTTACAGGATTTTTATAAATTACATTTCTTAACCATTCATCTAATGGGGAACCGTAATATAATATTTCTGTTTGTGTATAATAATCTGGTATTTCATATAGATAATCAATATACTGTAGATTTGATGAGAATGTTATTTTTTTATCATTTGTTATAATAATATCTGATGTTCTTGGAATAGTTAAATTTTTAATAGTATTAAAATAATCTAATTTTTGTTCATTATATAATGTAGCAAGAACGTTATCATATATATCAATATCAATATTTAATTTTTGTAATACAAAAGGTATATTTAGATCATTAAAAATATCAATCATTATTATATATATCATAAAATTTATGAGGTCTCCTTTTGTTGAAAATCCATTAAAATATACTTCTCCTAAATTTGAATTTAATTGTGGTAATACTAATGATAATATTATATTGAGATAATCAAAAACTTGTTGTTTTCGGGAAGAATCATATGTTACAAATGTATCAAAATATTCTTTTGATTTATTATATAAATAATAAGGTGGGTTAATTGGTGTAATATTTCCTGAAGCATCAATATCTTGCATATGTTGAAATTCAATATATTCTGTATTATTATTAAATGGATTTGCTGAACTATCATATAATTGTACAAAACTTTTAATAGACTTTCCAAAAAATCCAACATTATAGTCTTTAAATAAAACATCATAATATGTAATATAAGATGGATATTGTAATAATAAATTTTTAAATCTTTCAGCAATTTGTTGTTCGGCATAAGAATAATATGTATAAACACCTCCACTACAATCATTAAAATAGTCAATAATATCTGAAAGAGTTTTTTTATTAATTTCTGGATCATATTTTTTATTTCGTATTCTCATTAAATTAGAATAATATGGCGTCATTTGAGAAATATATGTTGCTGGATATTTATATAATACATAATAAGGAGTACCATAGCCATCGGTTACTCCATCAAGAAAAAAATTATATCCATTTCCAGCAGGATCAAGTGGATTAGGATTACTTCTTCGCATATCAATACTTAACATTATAGAATTAATTGTAAGATACCAATCTATAAGAGTCGTATTTTGTGTTAATGGATCAAATATAGTCATATAATCTAATGGTTCAAATGAAAATGTATAATTATATATATTGTTTGAAGCATCGACGATAGTTTTTATAAAATTTATATCATCTCCAAGTGAATAATAATCAAATCCATAATTTGCGATAGGATATGTTTCATTTAATATGTTTTCATTTGGATAATATGACGATGTTTTATAATTTTCATAAATATTAAAATCTTGATCATATGTAAAAAGTGTACCACTTGGATTACCAAAAGATTGTGTAATGTTATATGAATAGTAATATTTAGAATAATCTGTTGAATAAAAATGGGGTAATTTAGTATATGAAGCTTGTGGTACATTTGATAATCTAAAATTAAATTCATTATAAACATCTTTCATAAAAAATCCTAAATTATTGATAAAATAATCACGAGAAATTAATAATTCATTATACATTTTATTATATTCTCTTGTTTGCATTTTATTAATATATGACCATATAGAACTCGATGCTTGTATATATTTTTGATTTGTTACTATAAATTTTTTTGATGCAGATATAACATTATTATTTATATCAGAAAATATATAACCATTATTTCTATAATTTATATAAGAATAGTCAGATAAATTTAAATTAGAAGTATCATCAAATTTTATATAATTATCAAGCAGAGGATTAATATAATTATTCATTAAATCATCATAAATTGTTTTTTTCTCATAATCGGGTATTATTATTCCAGGTATAGAACTAATAATTTGGTCAGAATATAATAATCTTATCATTTGTATTCTAATTTTTTCAACAATACCTCTTATAATTGGCACATATAATGCTTTTTTATCAGTTGTTTGAACTGGATTTCCGCTTGAATCATAGACTATATTGCCACTACTGTCTTTTTCTAAAGTATAAATTGATACATTATTTGAGACATCTGAACTATATATATTAATTAAATTTTCGGGTCGTAATAATCCAAATAATCCAATTCTATTAGATATTAGATAGTTATTTGCATACGCTGTTAGATATTCATAATCAGCTACTTTAAATAAATTTTTTTGAAATATTTGTATTCGAAAATCATCTGTACTCGCGTAAGTATCAAATTCAACACCATTATAAGTAAAATCTTCATTAACTTTTAATATAACATTTAATATAACAGTTCTATATAAATCATTTTTAAATGTATTATTATTTTGTATTATAGCATATATTTGTTCTAATGATAATGGTCCGCCGCTAATATCAACAGAATTTATAATAGGATTATATTCATTAAAATCTCTATAATCAAAAAAATATTTAAAATATTGTTTATATGGATTTATATATTGATTATTATAATTTGAAATTATTTCATACAAATTAGTGAATATGTCTCTTATTGTATACATTGGAGTATAATTTAAAAATATTATATTTTCTTTTACAATAGTACTTAAAGGTGATATAAATTTATCATAAATATTATATTCTGAATTAATATAAGAATATCCTCCTAAAGGATCATATATATTTCTTGGTTGTAATATACCACTTGCATCAAAATAATAGTTGAGATTAATTATATTGCCATTTGAATCATCAAATGTAAATTGTTGTAAAATATTTTTTGTGGCTTGAGAGTTTAATAGATATTTTGACCAAATACTTATATCATTAAAATAATCAACAAAGAATTCATTTTCATAAATAATTTGTATATCGTAATTTAAATCATATATTCTATTTAATATTTCATTTGAAAAATATACCTCATATGTGTTTTTATTTTGTTGATATTTATTTAAAAGAGATATTACATTATCGGATAAACCTGTTATTTTTGAATTTAATATTGTAGAAAATTTTATTGTATCTGATACATTATTTGTAAATGTCTTATAAAATATAAATTTATAATAATCACCATTAATATTGTAATATAATTTTCTTTTATTATTTAAGTTTAAAGTAGATTGTTGTAAATTAGAATTAACTGCAATATTATGATATGATGGAGCTAATAATCTATTTAATACTATATTATAAAAGATTTCTATATTTGCATATTGATTTTGTTTTATAGTTTGTGTTAATCTAAATATAAAATTAGGTGAAAAACTATTATAATCATATATGATATCTGAATTTTTAAGAAATTTTTTAATAATTTTATATGTATCTAAATCGGTATATTGTACAGCACTTTCACCAGTGTGATTAAAATTTAATATTGGTATGTTCCGATTATTTTGAGATTCGATAATCTTATTAAAATAATCTAACATTGTATATCCGTAATATTTTGAAACATCACTTAAATTACCCATATAATTTCCACATATGTCAACGTAATTTAAATTATTTGGTATATTTGATTCAACAATATGTATTAATACCATACAATTATATAAATTTTGTAATACTAACCAAGGCCAATTTCCGCCCCCAATCCACCATATATGTGGTGTACCATTTTCATCTCTAAAAAAAAATTCATTTTGTCCAGCATAATTATACGCAAACATTTCTGTTCCAATTAAATTGTAAGTGAGTTCTGTTAAATAATAATTATACATTATATCATTTATTTTTGACATATTAGATACATTACTATTTTGTGTAATATTATTAGTATAATCTATCATAGCCGAACGTAAAATTTTTTCAAGATCAAATTTATATTGTATTGAACTAGTATCAATTTTATTTTGTTGGGAATACATATTATAGAATTTATTTTCAATATGATTACTTAATTGATTATAAACAGTATTATTTTCGTGTACATCAATAATTTGAGTTAATATATAATTACTCATATTAAAAAAATCTCTAATAATATAGCCAGAAGATATTAATAAAGAAATTGTTATATTAATTGTATCAATAAATACATCATTAACATAAAATTTATTATAAATTGTATTATATACATTTAATAATTCATAATATATAAAATCAATTAAATTTTTATATTGTATTTTTAAATAAACATGATTTTCTAAATGTCCTGTTAATACATCTATTTTATTATTTAAAAATATAAATAATGATAATAAATTATAAATTCTACTATATGTATAAGCTGTGACATTATTTGGATTATAACCTGTTAATATTAAATCTAACTTTTTTAAAGTAATATTTAAAATATCATAAGATTTATTATTATAAATTTTAATATTATTTAAATTATTATCAGCAGAATTATATAAAAAAATATTTTTATCATTATTCATCAATAAACAATCTCTAATATATTTATTCATATTTAAATTTATCATATTATTAATAATATCTGGGAAATTTGATATTTCAGAATTTCTATTTATTGTAAAAGTGTATGTATTATCTAATTTATCTCCATTTAAATATCCATCTAAAAATTTAAATGCATATTCAGGATGATTATAATAACCATTATCTAAATAATAATAATCATATAAAATATCTTGATTTAATGCATTATAAATAGATGGATTATATGTTTCAATTAGATTTTGCTGTGAAAAAAATAATTTCATACATATTAATTTTATATAATTCATATATGGAGAATCAATAACAAATGAACCATCTTCATATACAGAATGTTTATCTGGTTTAATATTACCCGATGAATCTAATACTTCGTTCTTATAAGAATTATATAAATCATCTAGTTTTAATTTAAATACACTAAATAAATCATTTCTCCATTCAATGGTATTACCTGACGGATTTGTACCAGATGGATTTGTATAATAAGCATCATTAGCTTCTATTATATCTATTAATGAATTATTTTTATTTACTTCTAAACCTATAAAACTATTAATTTCATCAATTATATAGGAATATTCTTGTGGAGTTACAATAGTATTATTCGAGCCATCGGTTTGATATAGAACGGTAAATCCATATTTTGCACATATTTCATTTATATATTGTCTTGTAGGTGTTCCATAGGATAATTCAATATCCGATAAATCAATATCTAGCCACATTTTATGTATACAATCTGCTTCCTTTTGTAGAATATAATAACCATCTTTGTCAAAGTCAGTTATATTTTTTATTTGTTTTGTTCTAGTTGTTATACTAAAATTGGTATATCTACGATAAACTATTTTAAATAATGTTACTGATGGATTATGTGTTAAAAATATACTGTCTATTCCAGTTGCTACTAATTGTAATAAACTACCTGTCATATAATTATAATATATTTATAATTATATTTTTTATTCTTAACTATTATTTTTTAGTTGACAATTATTTTTTAGTTAAAACTAAATGCTAAGCTTGCAAAACCATTTTTTATACGTAATACATTATATGCTTTTGCATAAATATTACATATAACATCAGTATATAAATATTTAATATAGTTAGTAGATTGAATTATGTCTTCATCGATATCTATATCATTATTTTCATTTTGTTCGTTTTCTAAATCTTGTGGAGATATAATATCTGGATTTATATCTGAATTTGCATAATAAAACATATTTTCATCTAAATCAAATTGTAAATTTTGACTTATAAATCTACTAAAATTACATGTACTTGATGGTTGTAATTCTTCTGGAAATATTGCAAAAGAATATGAATATATACCTATATCTGGACTATTTGTATTATGTTGATAACTTTGGACTAAATTATAATATTCAGCTTTACCAAGTCTTCTATTCATTCTATCATAACCATTTAATAATAAATTTCCATTTTTCATAGAGTTTTTGTTCTCTGTTATATTTAATGCAAAGTTATTATATATACATTTTTCTTTACCATCTTTATTATTAATATATTTATCCTTTTGAAAACACCAAATTAATTGTTTACATGGGTGTTTTAATCCTAGATCAACTGAATAAGATATTTTATTATTAATTATTGATTCGTTTGTTAATGTTGATTCATTAATCTGACTTTGCAAATTTGATAAACGTGTAGTTACAGTTTGAAAGTTTTCTATTAAATACTCATGTGATGATTGTGCAAATTTTTTTCTTTCTTGTCCATCTAAAAAAATATAATCAACCATTAGACTTACTTCTAATTTATAATTTTTATCATTCCATAAATCTTCTAAATTATATGTCTCACCCGATACTCCTTCAACTAATCCACATTGATTAATATTTCTTAATTTCATCTTGATTACTAAATCTGTATATTGCGATGCGATTAAAGGAAATGCCGAACCATTATTTTTATTAAACCAAAAATTTAATGGAATATTTAAAATATATAATGGTTTTTTAAGTTCATTATATGATGTTAATTCTGGTAGATTTCCTATTAATTTATCATAAGTCAAATCTAGATTAGTATGATGACTTAATTGGTGGGTTAATTCAAAAAGATTTCCATAATGTCTATCAATTTGTTCTCCTCCTAATGTAGCTTCTACGTAATCTAATATATTATGACCTAAATTTTCATTCCATGCAAATTTTAAATTATTTGTTGAACGTTGTATAAATAAATTATATTTGTATATATAAATACCCCAAAAATGTTTTACAACTCTAGTTGAATATAATACTGCATTTTCTATTTGTGTATAAATTATTGGTATATTATTATTTGTTAAACTTCCTATAATTGAATTATATTTTAAATAAATATCATATATTGATGCATTATACATATTAGTATATATATCTTCAGTTGTCGTTTGATTTTTTCTTAAGTCGGTATATGAATTCCATGCAGCTTGTCCATTTCCAGCAAATTGATTACTAATATCAGATAAGAATTTTGTAATTGTCATATTACTTACACTAAAATTATCCTTGGCGATTCTATATGCTTTCATATTATAATTCATATATGTAACAACAGTATCATAATTATTTTGTTCACTGTCCGGATTATCATTATATGGAGTATATGGTAAGGAAAATTCATCTCTATTAAAATAAGTTTCAGGTAGTTTAATTTTTAAATAACATTTACCTATTAAATCTCCTATCCTATCAACTATAATTTCATAATCATCATCAAAGTTAATATTAGTATTAAGTCCAATTTCTATTGATTCCACAGAAAAATTTGTATGTCGTCTATACACTATTTTAAAAAAAGTTATTTGTGGAGCACCTGTTAAAAATAAATCAGTTGATCCATATGATAATATACTTAATAAACCTCCCGGCATATAACTATAATAACAGTTTATAATTAAATTATTTTATCGAATAAAAAAAGTAATAAAAAAAGTAATAAAAAAAGTAATAAAAAAAGTAATAAAAAAAGTAATAAAAAAAGTAATGGTACATGTTCAAAGTATAAATAAAAGGACAATCTGACAAAGACAATCTGACAAAAGACACACACACACACACACACACATACACACACACACACACACACACACTTAGGCGCGCTTGTTCTTGCCCTTCTTGGCTTGCGTCGTCTGCTCAAAGCGCATACCCTTCTGGTTGAGGGGCTGGACTGCAGGCTCCTCAGGCTCCTCTGTCTCGTCGCCCGAAGCCAGTGCTGCAAAACCGTTCTTGCTCTCAACCGGCTGAGCAACAGCAGGGGCGGGATCGGCACGACGTGACTTGGGGGAACCCTTGGTCTTGGTGTAAGTCGCAGCCTCGGCGGCCTCCTCAGCTGCCTTCACAGCAGCCTCGGCGCGCTTCTGAACCTCATTCGCCTCAAGAGCAACACGCTCTGCATCCTCCTTGGCTCGCTTTGCAGCAAGCTCTGCATCAATCACAACCTTGCGCTCTGTCCACTTGTTCGTCTTGGGAGCGGGGGCAACAGGACCTGTGTAGTAAACCGGCTTGGGAGCAGGCTTGGCCTTGGTTGCAGGTGATGCAGGAACAGAAGACGACGGAGATGCACTCTTGGAGAGAACGGTCTGACCGTTGCGGGAGACAGCACCATTGCGATCAGCGTAATGCTCACGCTTGAACTGCTCGCGCTCTTGCTTGCATGTCTGGGCGGCGGTCTTGATGAAGTCAAACTCCGTCAGGGCCGGCGAAAAGCGCACGATGTAATCGTATGCCTCGATCAGAGCAGCGGCAAAATCGCAAGTACGCTCAGAAGCGATACGGCGGGTACCAAGTCGGAACTCGGCACGCAGGGGGTCGCAAACAGAAACCTTGGTCTCCTTGCCCTTGATGGTGACAGTGCGAGTCTCGCTCAGATCACGCGTGTTGAAGACACGAAACACCCAAGAACCAAGCAGATGGCGCGTAGCGCGCACCAGCTCGACAAAAGGGACGTCGTCAAGTGTCTTCTCGCGGACCCAATGAAGAATGCACCAAGGCTTGTTCTCGTTCAGAGCAGTCTTGAAAGCATCATCCGACTGGTAGTCGTCGCGACGACCAACGCTGGGATTGCGCGTCGCGCCAACAGTGGCGGAGAACAGATGCTGAGCGAACTTCTCCTGCGAAAACGCGAGGAGAGTGGTGAGACGTGTCTTGAGGTAGTTCTGGAAACCGATACGCGAGAGACCGGACAGTACTGTCTGGTTGAACTTCCGCTGAGGCGGAACGGTCTTCTCAGTTGTGGCGCTCAGATTGGAAACCTCTGTACACATCGCGGCGTACAGGTTCTCAAGAGTGGTGTTGTCGACAACAACCTCACCAAGACCATTGCGGCGGAAACCCGCAGCAGCAGACTCGATGGTAGCATCGCAAGAAGCGACGGAGGTGGAAGAAGAAGAAGATTGAATGGCGGCCATTTCAAGTTGATAAGTATGTAAAATTATAGAAACAATCAATATATTTGAAATTTCAATTTTTTATCAATATATTTTTTATTAATATCATATATTATATGGTATTATTAACTGATAATATAGATGTATCATATAATAATAAGAAATATACTATCATTAAAATTCCTTATAAAACATATAAAGTTCCCATATTATTAAATAAACAAATATATGATACTATCATTGGATATAATAAGAATTGGACTTTAAATTCATCCGGTTACCTATATACAACTGTAAATAATAAATCAATATACTTACATGATGTAATATATAAACTATCAAATAAAACAAATTCCAAATATCCTATAATCCATTTAAATAAGATACCATTGGATTATAGAATAGAAAATCTAATAGAAGATAAGCCAAATAAAAATATAAAAAAGAATTTACATAAAAAAAGCAGAACAATTCAATTAAAAAATATAAATGTTAATGATATACCATCATTTATATGGTATATGAAAGATGATGGAGTTCATGGTGAAAGATTTCAAATAGAATTAGGTGATATTAAATGGAAAACTACAAGTGTATCAGAATTATCATTAAAATATAAATTAGAAGAAGCAAAAAAATACTTACGCCAATATAAAATAAAAAATAATATTAATTTTCTTAAAAATTCAATGAATTCTGATCTAAATGAACATGGTGTTAAATTAAAAAAAGAATTTTATAATATTTTAGAAAAAAATAATATGTATTTTGAGTATACATTTACAAATAATACTGATAAATTATTAGAAGAAAATTTAATAGGTTTAACAAATATAGAAAAACAGTTATTAAAAGAATTTAATATTGATAGTAATATTACGACTTATGAAAGATTAAAAAGTTATCCTTTATCCGACGGCTAAAAATATAAAAGTTAAAGGTAAAAATATAAAAATGAATTTTTATATTTTTAGCGTAAGAATTTGTTGAAGACAAATTCTTTCGGAGTCTTAACTGCCTAGGTGTTT
>Ga0194133_10006943_pt1 | contig 13727 bp, 14 predicted proteins | sample TA2KigOf40mmetaG_FD_155448 | JGI IMG/M metagenome (GOLD analysis project Ga0194133, IMG submission 155448) | Freshwater microbial communities from Lake Tanganyika, Tanzania - TA2015055 Kigoma Offshore 40m | ecosystem: Environmental > Aquatic > Freshwater > Lake | place: Tanzania: Lake...
TTTGCTCGATCACACAAGTCTCTTTCCAGGCCATCGGGTGCTTCCCCCTCCAGCCAAAAGTGTTACCTATGTGCCCGGTTTATTCCGTTACCCATGTGCCCGGTTCGGACCCATCGTCAAAGGCCCCAACGGTAAGACCGCCTTCACTGAGGTCGACACCATCACCGCCGGTCCCATGGAGGAATCGCCAAGAGAGGCCGCTTGCGCAAGCGCAACAACTAACGCCGATAAAAATCACGTAAAGGAGAGGGACAGACCCGCAGGGCGAAACACCCTGCGGGTCCGTCTTTTTACCTAGCCTTCGCCAATGCTGATGAGCTTGTGGAGAAGCCCCTCGGTCCCGCCGTGAATGTGGATCTTATCCACCTTCGCGGCAACCTTTTCGAGCGTCTCCAGTTCCTTCATCCGCACAAGCAGCGGGTGCTCTGCCATGAGCCGCGCCGTGTTGAGCAGGCTGCGCGTCGCCGCCGTCTCTTCACGCCGCGCGATCAGGTTGGCTTGAGCCTTCTTCTCGGCCGCAACCACCTGGTTCAGGATCTCTCGCACCTCTCCGGGCGGGATAATATCCTTCACCGCGATCGCGCCCACTCGAATCCCGAACTTCGCCGCCTGCAGCCGTACATCTTCTGCAACAGCGTCATCGATATCCGTACGAGCGCTCAACACCTCATCAAGGCTCCGCTTGGCCAGCGTCTGCCGAACCGCCAGTTGCAGCGTCCGGTACAGATGCTCCGCCGCGCTCTTCACGCTCTGGCGCACCTTCAGCGGGTCCACAACCTGGAACTCAGCCCACAGGTTGACGCGGATCGATACTTTATCCGCGGTCATGATTTCCTGCCCCGAGATCTCAAGAGCCTGCGTCCGCAGATCCATCACTTCTACGGATGGAGTTGCGACTGCGTTCCACAGCGCGTACACGCCGGGAGACAGAGCTTCGACAAACTTGCTGCCGACGAACAACAGAGCACACTTGCCCTCTTCAACCATTGCGGTCGCAGTCCTCGAAGCAGTCCCCAACTTCAACAGAGCCGGGGTCGCGGCGCGGGGCGCAACGGGCTGCTCGGCCGCATTCACGATTTCCACCGCAAACTTTGCGGCGGTCTTCCAGACGAGCGTGCGCTCATCCGGCCCTTGAATGCGTTCCAGCTTTCCGTCGCGCCAAACCATCGCCACCTCAGTCGCTCCCGTCTCAACGACGTGAAAGAGCGATCGAACCAGCTCAGCCCGCTCATGAACCAAAAATTTGGCCCACGGGCTTACGAGAAATGCTTCTTCAACGGAATGGCGTTCCAGCTCTACTCCCAATCCAGTCAACCAATGCGTTCCCGGCCCGAGAATAGAATCGAAGCGCCCCTTTCGGGACACAAGTATGCGTTCCCGGTCTCCAATGGAGACGCGAATTACTAACGTCATGACAAAATCACCTCCTTGTTATAGGTTTCGAGTAAATAAGAAGATAGCGAGACCCCAGCCAGGGTTGCCACGCCACGCATGCCGGGACAAACGATTCGAAAGCGCCAGTACGGCAGCGCATCCGGCAATCGATCGGCGCAAGGACAGCGCGACCTTGCTCAAAAAACAGTAATGGATAACGATTGATTGGGCGGAAACCCTATGCTGGAGTGCTCTGGATGAGGTTTGAGAAACGGATTCGAACCGTCAACCCACAGAGTGTAAATCTGTTGCTCTACCCTTGAGCTATCTCAATGCTGGATTGTGGGTCCAGTGAGCGGAGAATTCGCGATCAATACGCACCGGCATACACTTGCCGAAACGGCGTGTACCAGCAAGAACGTTCTCGCGCTTACGAGTTACAAATTCTTGGCTATAGGTGCGCATTGCAATGAAGCTCCTTGAGTAAGTGTCTGTGATAATGCCACCACTGTCAAGTGAAAACTTACTTTTTCTGCCAACCAGAAAAAGGTTTCACCGTTGCGCAGTTCGGTCCCCCATCGCGTGCCGTCCCCGGTACACGCGTCGTCCAGGACTCATGCGTTGCATCAATCCCAACAAACGGCACCTTCAATCTGCGGCTCCAGTGCGTCCCCACTTGCCCCGCTGCAGCTCCAATATCGATATAGATGAATCGCTCTTTCGGAGGACCCTGCAGCGCCTTCCCACGAAACGCACTTCCAGTCCATTCCAGCTCGAACTCAAAGTGCAGATCCTTCCCCTTGGATCGTTGCAGTTGCACTGTCGTGTAATCGGTCCCTTTGCCCAACTGCAATCCGTAATCCACGCCCGCCGGCGGAGATTCAACCACAATCTCAAACTTCATCGCGCCTCCATCTTCGAGATCCATTGGTTGATGGCTATCGCCATTCTCTTTTGTGCTTCGAGGTCCATCGTCGGCATCACCCCAAACACACCTGCTTTTCCACCGGGCGCAAAGGCGATGTATGTTGCAAACCCATCATGCGCCCCCGTCTTTCCCAGAATCTTGCCACCTTCATAATGCACCCATCCTAGCCCAATCCCATCCGCGCGACCCACCGCATCAAATCTCTCAACCCCGGCGATGCTTCCGCGCTGCACGTAAAGCCCATGCGCAATTCTCCCGGTCACACTCCGATCCGCCAGCAAGTGCTTCAACCATTGCCCCATGTCATCTGGTGTCGAATACATACTCGCAGTACTCGCGAAACCAGACTGATCCACACAACCCGCTTCAGAGTTTTCGAGGAACCTCTTTCACTGCTCCTCATTCGGCTGGCCCGTTGTATCCTTCATTCCCAGCGGATTCGTGACACGATCCCGTAGCTGCGGCAAATACGGTTTCAGCGCTGCCCCGAGAAACCAGTAACCCGCATTCGAGTACTGCGCCTTCGATGCATCAATCGTCTTCAGGTTCGGCCAAAGATCCGACCCGCTCAGATTCCTCGGCACACCGCTCGTATGCATAGCGAGCCCAAACAAAGTAATGCCCTCAGGAACCTTCACCCCCGGCAGGCGCAAACTTCTGCAGCGGATCGCCGAATTGCAACTTCCCCTCAACGACCAGTTGTGAGAATACCTCTGCTGCCAACACTTTCGAAATCGAACCAACGCTTACGAGAGAATTCGGCTTCACCGTGCCACGCCCCTCGAAACTCATCTGTCCATTGTGAACAGCCAGAAGACCCACAGATGGCGTCTGCGTCACTTCCAAAATCGCACGTAATTCAACCGCCGGATCGACAGCAGCCAACAAGCCCAATAGCAGCAGAGTCATCTTCCGACCCTACCATTGCCGGTCTGCTATCGACGCCGTTTCGACACAGCTTTTTCTTCGCGTTCCTCGTCTTCAGTCTCGATCGCGAGCGGCGAGAACGCGCGTCGCGGAGTATCGGGATATGTTTGATCCCAACCTTTGATCTGTCCCCATACGATCCGGTTCAGCCGGTCGGTTGGTGCCGCATCCGGAACCGCGAAATTCATCTTCGCCGAATCGATTGCGGCCTGCTTGGCCTTACCATTCAGCGCCGACACTTTGGGATTGGTCACGAACAAATCCTGCTTCGGTATCTCCGCCACAAAAGGCGTCAAGTCTGGCGTCCCAGTGAAACTGTTCCGCATGTCATGCGCGATCAGGTCGAACAACGACATCGTTGGCAATCCCAGAATCAACTCGATCGACTTCAGAATGCTCTGGTGCGAGTAGAACGTTGAATCGATATGGCCGCGCTTCGTGTACGGGCTCGCCACAAACGCCGTCGTCCGATGTCCATCCACATGATCCACTCCATTCTGCGCATCGTCTTCCACAACAAAGATCGCCATCTTTGGCCAGAACTTCGACTTCGACAGAGCCTCCACAATCTGCCCGAGTGCGAGGTCGTTATCTGCCACCATCGCCGCCGGCGTCGAAGCCCCCGGGGATGTTCCGTTGGTGTGATTCGAAGGCAACTGCAACAGAATCAAATTCGGTAGCTTCCCCTCCGCCTCGTACTTTTTCAGATCTGCAAGAAAAATCTGCGCTCGCGCCAAATCCGGAATATTCGTGTTGTAAGCCGGAAAGTTCGCCGCCAGAATCTTGTTCAAAGGCTCGATTAGAGCTTTGATATTCCAGCGCTTCGTAAAGTCCACGCCCGCCTTCCACTCTTCGAGCATCTGCGCCCGCGTCTTGCCATACGTCTCACGGGTCGAGCCCGCATACTCCCCATACACCTTCACGCTCTTGCCCTTGGCCAATGCGTAATCCCAAATGAACCCGCCAGAAGCGTAAGCCATTGGGTCCGACCCATCAAACGGATAGCTCCGCCCCTGGTAGCCAGGCCACAAGCAATATTCCACTTCATTCGCCTGCGTCACCCACTGATGCCCATCCGCGCTGTTGCCTCCCGTTGCAAAGAAGTTGTCCAGGAGCACAAATTCCTCGGCAAGCTTGTGCTGGTTCGGCGTCACATCGCGGCCAAACATCACCAGCGAGGGGTCGCCATTACCCTTCGAGATATCCCCCAGCACCTGATCATAGGTGCGGTTCTCCTTGACGACATACACAACGTGTTCGATCAACGACGGCTCGCCAGAGCGCACCGGCACAGGAATCGGCTTCGCGCGTGGATTCGCAACCCGCACAACCGATCCCGCTCCGGCCAACCTCAGATGATTGTTCTCGGCCACAGCGGTCGTATAGTTGGCCAACTGTGCCGCATCCGGCAATTCAATCACTGCAGCCGACCCGCGATAGGAATGTACGAACCGTTTCGACGGCGCATCGCGCCAGGCCGACCCTGGTCCTAAGAGCGAAGTCACGGCCAGATGCTTGCCCCCCGGATGCATCGCAAGGCCATTCGGATACCATCCCGTCGGCATCAACCCTGCAATGCGACCCGTCGCAGCTTCAATCACCGCTACGGCATTGATGCCTCCGCAAGCCACATAAATCATCTTCCCGGTCGGATCCACGGCCACCGCCGTTGGTGCAATCCCTCGCACCTTCTCTGAAAACGGCTGCACCGGGATCGTCTGCACCACCAGATTGGTCTTCGTATCGATCACCGTCACGCTCTCGCTGTTCCCGTTCGCGACATACAACCGCTGCGTCCCTTCGTGCCACGCCATCCCCGTCGGATGCAGCCCTGTCGCGATCGTCAGTGTCGCCTGCCCTGTTGTCAGATCCACACGCGCCACGGTGCCCGTCGATGCAATTCCGCGAGCGTCCACCGTCACTCTCTCCGCTGGCTTCTGAATTGGCGATGCAAACAGTTCCTTGCCTTTCGGCGGCCGCCCACCGAGGTTGCTTACAAAAGCCACAGTCCCCGCTGCATTCACCACACTGGCAAACGGCGCAACGCCCGTCTCCACGCGGTGCAACACTTTCCCATCGGCCTTCCCAATCACTGCCAGCTTGTTTTCCCATGTTAGGGGCACAACCACTACGTCTCTACCAACCGCGAGACCGCCCGGCAGAAAGCTCCCTAGTTCTTTCGCCACCACGTTTACACTCGACTGCTTCAATGCCGCCAGTTGCGACTTCACGCCCCCGCTTCCCGACCTGCCCCCATTCGCCGCGAACACCGTCCCGCTCGCCGCATCGAATTGAATCGCTTGTGGCCCAGGCGTCCCGCCATGCGCCACGCGTTCTTTTACTTCGTTCTTCTTCCAATCAAGCCGATACAGATCGCTTGCGTGCAGCACCCACAGTTCATCGCCTTCACCCCAGGCCGCCCCATAAACACGGCCCTGAAACACACTCGGCACACCTGCCGGGGTAATCGCCTGACGCGTAGTAATAATGCCCGGATCCGTCACCGCCCGCACAGGTTGATTCACGGTTTGTCCTGACAAAAACAACGGCGCAAAAAGAACAAGAATTCGACGCATCCCTCGCAGCATATCGAATCCACCGTTCCATTTCGATGAGAGAGCGAAATCGAATTCGCTACCGGATGAACTGATCTACAAACTCCGCCCCAAGGCCGCACGCAATATAGTGCTTCCGGCACATCTCGATCTTCGCAAACACATCTTCATAAGCGGTCACCTTGCCCGCCTCATCCACGTAGATCATCGCCCCAGTGATGTGAAACAGCGTGATCATCTGTGGCACGTCTGCTGGCACTGTTAACGTATGCGTCTCCCCCGGTGGTTCGAACACATAGCTCCCAGCCGTCGCCATCCAGTCATGTTCGAGATAGTGCCATTTGCCCTCGATCACATAGCCATGCACGGGAGCCGGATGCCGGTGCCGGCTCAAGATCCCCGACTTCCGCACCCGCAACAAATTCACCCAATACCCTTGCCGCGTCGACAAACAAAGCGGCCGGAACCACACATTCTCCGCCTGCGGCACCCACACCCGTTCATCGTCCGGGATCACTCCATTCACGACGATGTCTTTTGCCATTTCCATTGGATTCAGCATCTTCACTAACCTATCAGGTAGCCGCCATCCACAGGCAGAATCACTCCAGTCATAAAGGACGCTGCGCTCGATGCCAGAAACAGCGCTGGCCCAGCTACATCTTCTGGCTTGCCCCATCGACCCATTGGCGTGCGCTTCACGATGGCTTCCCGCCGCTCCGGATCTTCTCGCAGCGCGAGCGTCAGCGGTGTCTCAATCCAACCGGGCGCCAGTGCGTTCACTCGAATCCCATCGGCAGCCCAGGAGATCGCCAGGCTCTTGGTCAACTGTGCCAGCCCACCCTTGCTCGCGCTATACGCAGGAGCAGGCCCGCTGCCCAAAAAGCTCAGCATCGAAGCCACATTCACTACCGAGCCTTTCGATTCTCGCAACAACCCATGGCAAGCCGAACACATTCGCATCGCCCCATTCAAGTTGATATCGATCACCTTGGCGAACACTTCCGGAGAATGTTCCTCAAGTCTACGAATCACCCCAGCCGCATTCACCAGCACATCCAGGCGTTCCAACCCTTCCACCGCAGCCACCACTGTTCCCGGTTGAGAAACATCGAGCCCTGTCTCAAGGCCCAATGCCCTCACTTCCGCCCCAGCTGCCTCAAACGCAGCCGCAATCGCAGCCCCAATGCCACTAGTACCTCCGGTGACCAACACCGATTTCCCTGAAAAATCGAACATGCCCGCTATTGTATCGGGCCGCGGCGCGCAGCCTAAAGCTCGGTCAGGTGTTCGATCCGCCCGGTCGAATCTCCAAACTTGTCTTCCTTCACGCCCACCCCATCCAGCATGTTCAGGAACAAGTTCGTCATCGGCGTACCTCTGCGATACACAATATGACGCCCGCCCGCGATCCGCCCAGCCCCGCGTCCAGCCAGCAATGTCGGCAGGTTGTGGTGCTCATGCTTATTGGAATCTGAGATGCTGCATCCATAGAGCACCATCGAGTGATCCAGCAAACTCCCATCGCCATCCACCGTCGAGCTCATCCGCTTCAAAAACCTTCCCAGCAAATCCACATGATGCTGGTCGATCTTCTGCAGCCGCTCAATCTTGGCTGGGTCGTTAAAGTGATGCGACAGTCCATGATGCGCATCCGGCACACCAATCGAACGGTAAGTGCGATTCCCGCCTTCCCGACCAATCATCAACGTAATCACGCGCGTAATATCGGCCTGGAACGCAATCGTCATCAGGTCGAACATCAACTCGGCATGCTCTTCAAACGTCGGCGGAATCCCGCCCGGCTGATCCATCGCCGGGATCGGAGCACCCGTCGCAGCGCGCTCTTCGGCCTTCTGGATCCGCCGTTCAATCTCACGGATCGACTCCAGATACTCGCCCAACTTCCGCTTGTCGCTCGTCCCCAGCGTCTGCCCGAGCTTGGCGGCATCTTCCCGAACGAAATCGAGGATGCTCCGGTTCTGCCGTGACAGCATCGCCCGCGCGGCGGGGTCCGTCGTTTCCCCATCTCCAAACAATCGCTCAAATACCGCCCGCGGATTCGACTCAAGCGGCAGCGGCGTCGTCGGCGAGCTCCAGCACAGCGTATTGCTGTACGCGCAGCTATACCCGGAATCGCAACCTCCCACCATCCGGTTCTCATCAAGACCCAACTCCAGCGACGGCACCATCGTTCTTGAACCCAGTTCCTTCGCCGCAATCTGATCGAGCGACGTCCCGGCCAGAATATCCCGCTCCGTCTTCCGCGGATGCACGCCAGTCAACCAGGTCGCCCCAGCCCGCGCATGATCTCCCGCCCCATCGCCCAGCGCCTCGCCATTCTTATGATCGAGCCCGGAAAGCACATTGATCTGATCCCGGTAGGCCTCAAGCGGCTTCAGCGTCTTCGAGAACTCAAACCCTCGGCCCGTCTCCTTTGGCGTCCAGTCCTTCATGATGATCCCGTTCGGCACGTAGAGAAAAGCCATCCGCACCGGTGCCGCACCGCTGCGAGCCGGAGCCGCGAACGCCGGTGTCATCGCATCGAACACCGGCAATGCCAGTGCCGTGCCTATCCCTCTCAAGAACGTCCGCCGACCCAGTGCTTTCTTCGTCACAATCATGGTTCCGGATTTCTCCTCATCTGAAAAGGTACACTACCGACAATCGATTCCACCAGTGCCGAGAATCGATACTCGCCACGCGCCGTCTGGCGGCGCACCTGCCTCACTACTGCCTGGTCCTCGGCCTCAAGGCCCCGGCCCAGCGCATAAATCATTAACTTCTCCGCCAGGCAATCCACAAATTCATCCTGTCGCCCCATCAACACCTGCTTCAACCCGGAAGGCCCATCGAGCACTTTCCCGTTCGGCAGCGCACCCGTAGAATCAATCGGCGCACCGCCCTCCGCCTTGCGAAACCGTCCAACGGCATCGTAGTTCTCGAGCGCAAACCCAAGTGGATCTAGCCGCGAGTGGCACGACGCACAAGCCGGGCTCGCCCGATGCTTCTCAAGGGCCGCCCGCAAATCCTTCGGCGACGTCGCTGCATGATCTTCCAGATCCGGAACATCTGCTGGCGGCGGCGGGGGCGGGGAACCGAGGACGTTCTCAAGTACCCACTTCCCACGCAATACAGGAGACGTACGCGTCGGATAAGAGGTAACCGTCAACACTCCGCCTTGGCTCAAAATCCCCCCACGCTCCGCCCGATCCACACTCACACGCCGAAAGTAACTCCCCCGCACATCCTTCACTCCGTAATGTCGCGCCAGCCGCTCATTCAGAAACGTATAGTCCGCGTTGATCAAGTCCAGCACCGGCCGGTCCTGCTCAATCACATGCCCAAAGAACAACTCGGTTTCCTTCTGAAAGGCCGCCCGCAACGCGTCGTCAAACAAAGGATACTTATCCGGGTCCGGCTTCCAACTCGCCACATTCCGCAATTGCAACCACTGCCCGGCAAAATTCCCCACCAGCGCCTTTGCCTTCGGGTCCGCCAACATCCTCTTCACTTGCGCCTTCAATTGCGGCCGCAACTGCCGCAATGCCGCCACCCGCAACAACTCATCATCAGGAATGCTCGACCACAAGAAGAACGACAACCGCGAAGCCAGCTCCAGATCCGAAACCCGATAGGACGACCCCGCTGCAACTCCAGCCGGTGCCTTCTCCACCCGGAACAAGAAGTTGGGCGACACCAGCACCGCTCGCAGCGCCGTCTCAATGCCCGTATCGAAGCTCCCGCCATCTTTCCTTCCCAGAGCAAACAACCGCATCAATGGCTCGATTTCACCAGCCACTACCGGCCGCCGGTAAGCCCGCCGCGCAATCGGCAAAAGAATCTGCTTCGCACATGTCTCTTCGGACAACCCAGATCCAGGCCTGCAAATAAAAATCCGTTTCCGGCTTGCCGTATCCCCGGCCCCGCTGGCCGAAAAAGGCCCCCCAATCGTGATGTACTCAATCCCCAATCCAAATGCTGGCGGTGGCCCAAATCCACGCCGCTCTGCCACTCCCGCCTCGCTCCGCAACGATTCCACCAACACCCCAGCCGCCACCGTATGCATCCCCGCCTTCAGCGGAACCCGAATCTCGAAATTCTTCGTGACCTGATTCTCCTCCGCCGGGTCCACATTCGCCGCAGTCACCTTGGCCCGAACCCCATCCACCCGAATATCCAACTGCGGAAACGGCAACATCGGATCTGGCGCACCCCGCATCCGCACCAGAATCGAATACTCTGCATCCAGCGGAAAATACCGCCGGATCGCCAATCCATTACGCAGGCTCAACGGCATCTCATCGGTCGTCAACGCCTCGCGCGAACGCGACGTGTACCGCTCCAGTGCCAGCGCTGCCTTCACCGTACCAACCGCCAACCGTGCCACACGCCGCGCCGTGCTCATGTACTTCTCAAGCAACATCGGTGATGTCGAAAGCACCGATCCAATATTGTCAAACCCATACCCCGAGTCATCCGTTGGCAATGTCGCCGAGTGATCCAGATCAAGCGACAGCAGATCGCGGATCGCATTCGAGTACTCTGCTCGATTCAACCGGTGAATCGCAGGCGTCCCCGGATTGGGCTTCCGCGCAAAGTTCGCATCGAGTTCTTTCTCGACATGCGCAGCGACGCTCGCTCGCGCCTCCTCGCTCATCTTCGGTCCATTCGGCGGCGGCATCTCTCCACCTCGAACCTTCCGCAGAATCTTTTCCCATTCCGGCACCGCTGCCGGAATCGCACTTGCCTTCAATCCCTGCAAAGACAGGCTCCCACTCTTCAGCTTCTCGTTGTGGCAGCCAAAGCAGGTCCGCATCAAAACCTTCTGCGTACTCTCCGCCGCAACATCAGGATTTTGCGCACTCACCGCAAGCAATAGAAAAGAAAAAGGGAATAACAAGGATGGCGTCCCGTTGATGACTAATTTATCATCTTCCTTATGAGATTTCTTCTCCTCTTCTGGGCCGCAATTTCTTTTGCAGCCACGGTCGACTCCCGTTTGATCGACGCCGTTCAGAAGGGCGATCTCGAACGCGTTCGCGCTCTCCTCAAAGCCGGTGCCAAAGTCAATGAAGCCCGCCCAGACGGCTCCACACCCCTCTCCTGGGCCGTTAGCCGCGAAAGCCTCCCCCTCACAAACCTCCTGCTCGCCGCCGGTGCCAACCCCAACCTGCCCGACGAAAACGGCGAAACCCCGCTTGCCATCGCCGCCGCCTTCGGCCACCTCCCGCTCGTCGAATCCCTCATTAAAGCCAAAGCGAATCCCAACGCCCCCCGCTGGAATGGCGAAACACCCCTCATGGCCGCTATCTCGGGCAAGAACCTCCTGGTCCTCCAGGCCCTCTTGAAAGCCGGTGCCAAAGCTGACACCACCGAAGAACGCTCCGGTCAATCTGCCCTGATGTGGGCCGCCGCTGACGGTAGTGCCTCCATGGTCAAAGCCCTCATCGAGGCCGGCGCACCCGTCAACGCCGTCACTAAGAAAGGCTACAGCGCCCTTCTCTTCGCCGCACAAAACGGCAATCCTGAAACACTCCAGGCCCTCATCGACGCCAAGGCCAACACCACTCAGGTTTCAGCCAACGGTGCCTCACCCTTCCTGATTGCCCTCAGCCGCGGCCACGAAAAGGCCGCTTTGATCATGCTCAACTACGGCGTAAACGTCAACGCCAAAGACTCTAATGGAGGCACTCCACTCCACGAAGCGGTCACGCAAGGCAAGATCGCCCTCGCCAAAGAACTCATCGCCCGCGGTGCTGATCTCAAGGCCCGCACTGCCAATGCCAGCGGTCGCGCCAGCTTCTTCCGCGTCGGCGGACTCACCCCCTTCCTCAGCTCCGCCCAAACCGGCAATATCGAAATGATGAAGACTCTGCTCGCCCTCGGCGCCGACCTGAAAGATAAAAACCCCGACGGAGTGAACGCTCTCTTCCTTGCCGTCTTCAGCCGCAAGCTGGAACCCGTCAAGTTCCTCGTCGAGTCCGGTGTCGATGTCAACGAGACCCGCAAGGGTGACGCCGGTGCCCTCCACGCCGCCATCCGCTTCGGCCTAAACGATGTCGTCCAATACCTCGTCGACAAAGGCGCTGATATTAAGGTCAAAGACCGCTTCGGCCGCAACGCCCTTGAAGAAGCGGAATTCGAAGCCCCCAAGCCCACCATCGAGCTCATGCGCAAAATCTCCGCTGCTCAAGCCAAGTAAGGTATACTCGAATTTGTTCGGGCCGTAGCGCAGCCTGGTAGCGCGCTTGCTTGGGGTGCAAGAGGCCGCGAGTTCAAATCTCGCCGGCCCGACCATTTCAGACCTTTTAACCCCTTATTTTTCATTGGATTGCGGATTCACTCGAATCCCCCGCCAGACCGCTGGAATTGATGCTGTGCCGGATTTTGTGCCGGGTCTGTGCTTCTTCCGCCTTTTCGATGGCCGCGCGAATCGTGTCCGCCTGTGGATGGACGTACCGCTTCGTGGTTGCAAAGTCGCTATGCCCCGCCAAATACGCCAGCGTGTATGGGTCCATGCATTCCGCCCATCGCGTCAGTCGGGTGTGGCGGAACGTATATGGAACAAACACCTCCACCGATGCCATCACGCACGCCTTTTTGTGCTGCTTCTTGAGACTCGATTGGTTGATGTGTCCAGTGGCGGTCGTTGCGGGGAACACCCACGGACCATCCCCAAACTGCTCCCTGCGCCAGTCGAGAATGGCCTTTACGCGCGATGACACAGGCACGATGCGCCGCGCGCTCGCTGTCTTGCCGAACTGGATGTACAAGGCCCCTTCCCGTTCCTCATCGAACCTCAGTCGATACGCTTCTTCCGGTCGAAGTCCGCAATCGACCAACACCAGCGCCAGGTGATAAAGCAATTGAGGGTCTTTCGGTGGAATCGGCACTTCCCCACGAATCGTCGCCCTGATTCCCGACTTGGCATTTTCGTAAGCCTCCACAATGGCCCCGCCAATTGCTCGCGCCGCCCCCAAGTACCGTTCCTCCTCATCGAGAGTCAGGACGCGCTCACGGCGATTCTCGCCAGGTAGCAGGGACACGCGCGGCATGGGCTTTTGAACCCTCTCCCATTCCATTGCCAGGCGAAAAATTCGAAGCAAAACCGCCAGCTTCCGGTTCATGCTCGAAACTTCGTAGTCCTGCGCACGCAACCTCTCAACATAGGCAGTCACGTCGCTAGCCGTGATTTCATCGAGTCGCTTCTTCGCCATCGCCGATATCGAGCAAAGGGTTTTCACTCCTGCACTGTAGTGCGAAATGGTTGCGGGTTTTGAGCTGAACCTGCCTTCGATGAACTTCCTGAACTCGCCTTCAGAGAACTCCTGAAGCGTGGGGGAATTCCGCTTCTCAAGTATTCCCACTTCCCCCTTCGCCAATCGAGTCTTATGAGCCGCCTCAATCTGCTCAGCGACACGCTTGTTGCCTTGTTTGGACGATAGCCGGATCTCCCGGCCCTCCCACACAAAGCGATACCACCAGACCTCGCCGCGCTTGTAAACGCTCATGCGACCTCCACTTCTTCCAATGCCCTGCACAGCATTTCAGGATTCGACCGCGCCGCCGTCCGTACATGATACTCAAGGCATTCTTGAGAATTGCGCCAGTTCTCCAGAGCAAGCGTAACGTTCTCGATATCAAGCAAACCCTCTCCGTACGCGGTCAAAATGCCCTCAAGGAACTGCGACGCGGGTGTGGTGTGCTTGTGTTCGAGATCAGCTTCGAGCCTGTTGAATGCGGTTGTGAGTTGATTCGTCATTGTGTTTTCTCCTATAGCTGGATGTGAGTAAGCGCCGCCGCGCCCGGTGCGGGTGCTGACGGCAAGACGTGAGAGACGGGTCGCCTAGCCGCGCGTGGCGCGGATGCTGAGGCTAAAAACTTGTGGGTATGCTTGCCCGATTGGGCAGGGTGAATGGGAGAATAGCTAAAGGCCATTT
>Ga0194133_10006945_pt1 | contig 13725 bp, 11 predicted proteins | sample TA2KigOf40mmetaG_FD_155448 | JGI IMG/M metagenome (GOLD analysis project Ga0194133, IMG submission 155448) | Freshwater microbial communities from Lake Tanganyika, Tanzania - TA2015055 Kigoma Offshore 40m | ecosystem: Environmental > Aquatic > Freshwater > Lake | place: Tanzania: Lake...
ATTTTTATTAAAATAATAATATTTATCTTTATCAATTTTACCTATTTTATCTAACAATAAATCTTCTTGTATTATTAATCCTCTAGATACCTCAATATAACCAGGATATAAATAAATAGAATTAGTACCTAGATTTAAATGTATAGAATTATCTTTAATAACAATATTTCTTTCACTGTTGAATGTTAAAATAAAATGTGTATCTTTATCAAGATATCTAGGTCTTCCTGGATTTAGCCCTTTTTCTTTTAATCTCCAATATCCATTAAATGATTCAACTGCCTTATCTAAAACACAGCATTTTATATCACAGTGTAATGCATTTGTTGATGAATTAAGATTTAATCTAACAATTTTCTTAATTATAGTAGAATCAGAAACATTAATGTTCTTATCTTCTTTATTAACATTAAAGTTAATATGATTATTATTTAATACATCATTAATTAGATCATCATTTTGTATAGAAAAAGGTATTCTTGAGTTATGTTCATTTTTTAATTTATAAAATTTTTTATAATAAAAAGAACGTAGAACTCTAAAAATAATTTCATCTGTAAAAATACAATAATTTATTCTTTGTTCAAAAATTTGAACTTCTTTTAATTGTCTACATTCAATCTTAAATAAATTATAATAATCAAAAAAATTAATAGTATTTATAATGATATCATTACATTTAATAAGTAAGTATTCATAAATAATATTATTAACCTCATTAATCTTGAATGAATTAGTATATCTAAAAAAATTATTACAGTAAAATTCAAAATCTGTTGATAAATCAAAATTTTTAATTAAAAAATACTTATACTTGTAATATAAGTTCGCAAAATAAATATAATTGTTAAATAAATTTTTCGATTGATGAGTTAACATTTTAATATGATTAAATGTAAATGTATCAGTTTTAATTTTAGTTTGATAGGTAGAAAATAAGATATCTGGATTATCTTTTTCATTTTTCTTCATCTTTTATAACACTATATTCATATTTTCTTTAAATATTTTTTTATACAATTTCTTTTTCAGTCTCAAGTTTTAGATCTTCATTTAAATACTTTTAAATAGTTTTTCTACCCTGATTACGCTCTTAAAGAAAATATATCTAATTTTATTGACATGTTAGATTCAACCACTTCATCTATGTTCAATTTTCCTATAAAATATTTGAATAAATTTTCTAAAAAATTCAAATACTCTGATAATCAATGGGGTGTAAAATACATATATGAAGATTGGATTGATCACTATTTTTAATCCAATTTCCTCGTTATATTATCTTTTTCCATAAATGAATTCATAATTGAAATAATATCACCACTAATTTTCTTTTCTCTCAATTTTCGCAATTCTTCTTCCAATGTAGGCTGTTTTGGATTGTAGAAAATGTGTAAATAATATCTTATAATAGCAACAGCAACGTTATTTATTAAATGGATACAAAAAGATGTTAATGGCGAACTATCTGACACAAAATAACTTAGAATGTAATAGTGGAATATCATCAACCTCTTATACTCAATATTTGTTATAACTAATGTGAAAAGTAATGACATCGAAAAGATTAACCGTAATATATGCAATCTTAATGGGATTCCAATGAATTCTAAAAATTCTCCTATATAAATATTTATAATTACTTCTTCTACCATCACTATAAAAGGATATTTATAAATAACATTTTTGACATTCTCTTTTTTATTATAAATTAAATGAAAAGTATCAAAATTTTTATCGTCTTTCTTTAATGCGTTAAAACTTAAAATTGTAAAACCAGTGACATTTGCCACGAAAATTAAAAAATATAATAAATTTACAATCATTTTATAAATTTATAAAAATATTTTTAAGTTAAATTTTTTATAAAAAAAAAATATATTACTTATGAAATTCGATTTCAAAGAGGCTCTTCCCGTGATTGGTTTAGCTTTGATAAATCAAAATAAAATTCCAGATTTTAAAAATTTATCTACTATTGAAGGTTTAAATAATCTTTATAATGAAGGATTAAAAAATCCAGCTATAAGAAAATTAACTGGTATAAAAGTTGACATTCCAGTGAAGCCTGATTTTAGTGAATTAAGAAACATAAGTGAATTAAGAAACATAATTGAAGATAAAAAAATACCGGATGAAAGAAAGATATTCGAGATATGGAAATATTATGCAAAAGAGCAGTCAATTGACCAAAAAACATTTAATGTAAAAATAAACGATTCCAATTTATTCAATAAAGGTTTTTTAGAATTTCTACAATTCTATAGATTTAAAGTTGACAACAATCCATTTATTTGTAGCAAGAATACAAAAGGAAAATATAGTCTTAATTTTACATTTTTAGATAATGATAGATTTCTCAATAAAGTATCTATATCAAATTTTTGTAAGGAATCAATTTATTTCCCAAAATCATTCATTGTAAACAATAAGGAGGAATATGATACAATTAATCTCAATCCTGATAAAAAATATTTTGTCAAACCACAATATTGTGCAGGATCTCAAAAGGTAGGGATAAGTATGGGTAAAAATATAGTTTTTCGTCCAAACTTAATTGAATCATTTCCTATTGTATTCCAGGAAAACGTTGAAAATATTAGATTGTGTAATGGTAAAAAAGAAGATGAGCGTATATTTATCCTTTATCTTAAACATAACAAAAAAATAAGGACTTTTATGTATTTGAATTCAATTGTTCGAATATGTAAATTCAAATATTCTAATAAAATAGATAAAAAAACTCATTTCACAATAAATGATACTTTAGGAAAGTATAATGAAAAAAGAATAAAATTTCCTTGCGAATCTAATTTAATAATTCCTCTTGTGAAAGATATTTCACCTCGTATTTTATCAAGTGTTTCTAAACAAATGAGGAATAATCATAAAGCTGAATTTTGGCTAACAGGATGGGACGTTATATTTGATAAAAATAATTTCCCTTGGCTTCTAGAAATTAATTCAAGACCAAATCAATGCGAATCAATGAAATCAAGAATAGTTCACTACCAAATCTATCAACAAATACTTGACATTATGATTTCATTAGAAAATAATGTGCAATTCCAATTAAATGATTTTATCGAAATCACATAGGTTCTCCTAGATCAATAGAATTAATATCAGCAACTGCTCTAATCGAATGATTCGTTTTGTAATCATTTTCAGAATTATTAGATGAATTGTTTGGAGATGTGCTTATTGGAAGTTCTTGGGGAACTATATTCATGATTGATTCTTTAATTGTTTCAACAATGTTTTGATTATTCGCGGTTACAATATCAGCTGTTATTTTTACAGGATTTCTAGGTGTTACATCAGTAGTATTTATTTCTATAGGGGATAACCCATTTGTAATATTGGGCTTCTTAATTCCTGGATAATGCTCTCCAAATTCTTTCTTATACTCATTAATAATGTCCTCAGGTAATAACGGTGAAATGTCCTCTAAATTTTTAATATCTGTCTTGATTATTGATAACATGTCTTTTGGAGATATGCGATCCTTCCTATTCAGAGCTAATTCAACAGCGATTTTTTTATTTATTTGACTATACGCTAAAGATACCATACGATGTGTTTCACTTACGCGACCTAATTGAAAGTAGCTATCAAGTGATTTTATCATCGAAATTATAATGCTGAATAAGCCCAAATATACATTTGAATAAGGTATGTAGGAAAGATCAAGACCAGTTGTAAAACCTACCACGCTCGAACCAATAATAACTGGAATATTTATCAAGTTGGTATATCTACTATATTTTCGATGTGCATTTCTATGTAATATACTTAAACTTTCCGCAATTTCCGCTTGTTCTTTTAATAGTTTTTCTAACTGTTCATCATATTCTAAAGTATCATTTGGTAATGTTGACATATAAATATTAAATATAAAAAATTGAACCAAAAAGTATATAAAAAATTTGTACTTTAATAAAAAAAATTGATGAATAAATTTTTTGATATACCAATCTAAACAAAATGTGCTCTCCTAATCAAAAAGTTTTATGTGGAACAGAAGAATGTTTAACTTGTTTTAGACGTTCATTTGCTAGCCACCCTAAGTCATCATTTTGAGTGATAAGAATATTATCACTCCCATTCAAGCTTGTATGGGTAGCAATCAAAAGTATTGGTTTAATTGTGATTGTGGACATGAATTCTATTCTAACATAAGTAACATTTCTAGTAAAAATAGATGGTGTCCCTATTGTAGTTCTCCACCGAAATTATTATGTTCTAAAGAAGATTGTCAAAGTTGTTTTAACAAATCATTTGCTTCTCATGAAAAATCAGTTCACTGGAGCGATAAAAATGAACTAACACCAAGACAAGTTTTCAAGAATTCAAGTACGTATAAAGTATGGCTTAATTGTGATTGTGGTCACGTATTTTCTATTACACCAGCTAACATTAGAATCAGACAATGGTGTCCCTATTGTAGTAGCCCTCCTAAAGCATTATGTAATGATGAAATTTGTCAATCTTGCTTCGAAAAGTCATTTGCTTCTCACGAAAAATCTGTTTTCTGGAGTGATAAGAATGAATATGATATTTTCTAATTCTACGAAAACTAAAACTAAAACTTAAAGAAATTTTAACATAAATAGAAAATGGATTTTTCGTATGAAAACTTATTTCTATCTTATAAGAAGCTTAAACAAAAAGCGAATGAAAAAAACTTTGGAAAGATTGACGATTTAAACATTCAAATTGAAATTCTCAAAATTTTTGAGAATTTTGGCTTTATAACATTGAAAAACAACAACTATTTATTTTTTGAGAAAGGCAAATCTATCGGTGAGATTAATTTTCACTTCTATTATAAAAATTATAAAAAACTAGATTTTTTGCTTTGTGATGATAATAAAACTAAATTTCTCATACATTTTATACTTTTCAATGTCCATATTTATCTAACTCCTAATAAATTGGCTACATTAATTAAAAAATTAATTGATATTGAGATATATGAACAAATGGGATTCCTAGATGTGCAAATTTTAGATGCACATAATATTTTATTAAATTGCGGTTTAATCGTGAAAGATTTTACAACTCAAAATCAATTAATAGATGATAACGGTACAATTGTATCTATAAAAGATTCTTGGTATTATAAGAATGAACGTGTAAAAAATATGTATGGGGTAGATACTGCTCAGGACTATTTACCTAAAATAGTCATGACACGATGCTTAGATAGAATTTATTAGCTTAGATAGAATTTATTAGCTTAGATAGAATATTTTATAAAAATTTCACAATTAGTTGAAAACACGGGTAGCTTGAAGCTTAGAATTGTCTCGCATAGTGAAAGATAAATTAATAGGTTGAGAACGGGTGTTGAAATCCTTCATCTTCTTGAGTAGACTGGGATTTTTGATCGAGCTCTCGTGCACAAAAATACGTCTGTCTTTGAATTGATCACTTTGGATAAATCCAAAATCTTTTCCTTTGGTCCAATAGAGAAAAACACCTTGATAAACAACTTGTTCTTTCTTAAGATCAATGATTTTGACTGCCTTGTACTTTGGTTGAGAACGTTCATTTTCCTCTGCCTCTACGATGACTGTATCATCTTCTTCTATTTCAAGTGATCCAAGAATCGTTCGATCAATGTAGCATTTTTCATCACTTCCATGAATAGCTAACAATCCACGAGAATCTTTGAAGAAGACCACTTTCGTTTTCAAAATGATCTTTTGTTCTTCTATTTCATCTTGCTTCGTTTTTCCTAGAATAACTTCTGTGACGGCTTCCTTGACTTTTCGTGGTTTCGGTTGAGCAATAATTTCAGGCTCCTTGAACTCGATTTGAGTTCTGTTAGCGAATATCGAAAGATCTGGAGAAGGAGTATCATCGTCACTCTCGCTTTCACTATCATCACTCCCAAATGCTACAATGCATCTAGGTGACTTGCTGAATCTTGGAATAATCTCTTCTTCAATTTCTGTGTAGATTGATTCTCCCACAAATTCAACAGTGTCTTTGGTGTCTGCATGAATTCTTGGACCACAAATGCTGTACTGCTCCTTTCTTCTTCCAATTGAAACATCTTCAGCAATTTCTCCAAAAAGTTTGGCTTGTCTATCATTGGTAAGATCAAAAATGTGCGCAATGTAAGGACAAGTTGGAGATGTATAGCAAACAACTACGTCATCATTCACTTTTACCCCTTTTTCATTCAAACGAATGTTGGTACATCTTTCTTCAAAACCATTGGATAGCCTAACATATGGGATATTGTCACATTCATAACATCTAATAACTTTTCCGTGGATTGCTCTACCGGCTCTTGCTTCAGTTTCTATGATGGCGAACTCTCTCTCTAGCTTGTTCCGCCTTCTTAGCGTTTTGAAAGCAATACCTTGTGTGGCTGGACCAGCTTCATCAAGAAATTGAGATTCTTCTTCATTTCTAGATTCAGGTCGAGGAGTACCTTCTTTGCGATACTTGCTTTGATTCGCTTGAGAGTTGATGGAATTTCCATCGCTTCTCTTACGATTTTTTTTGTTGTCATTACTGCCTTTTCTACCACCTCCACCAATCACTTGATGGACAATTCCTACCCTCTCGGGTAAAATGGTATTATTTCCTAAAACCATACCATTTGAGACAACTGTTATATTTTCACCCAATAATTTCTTGAGGTCATTTACAGTTGTCGAAATTTCTACTTGTAAAGTAGTCGGGCTTGCACCCTTTATTTCTATAGTCCTACTAGACTTAGATGAGATCTCTCGCGCATCAGTCATAGTGATAATCACTAATTTAGCTTTATGTATTATTAGCATCAATTTTTTTGATTTTCGATCAAGAAAAAATTTAGGAGTAGCTCTTTGAGCAACTATCCAATTTTTTTGATTTTCGATCAAGAAAAAATACTAGATTGAATCAGGACCAATGTCACGATTCTAAACCAATTTTTTATTTATTTTTTTTTCACCTATCAAAAAGGGTACAAAATAGGTACCAATAATGCACACCCAACCAAATAAATTATATCCAATGGAATCCCAATCTTTATAAAATCTAAAAATTTGTATCCTCCTGGGCTCATCACCATTAAATGTGTCGCGTATCCAAATGGAACAGCAAAGCCACAACTTGATGCCATCATAACTGTTATTGCAAAAGGACGATAGCTAGCACTATAAACCTTTGCTATATCCAGTGCAATTGGCATAATTATAGCAGCAGCTGCATTATTTGTTACAATTTCCGTCATAATTAATGCAACTAAATAAACTAAGAAATTAATTGTCCACAGTGATGTATTTAATGATTTTAGAAAATTTGCTATTTCCAATCCCAATCCAGATAACTCCATAGCCCTAGATATCCCAATCGAACTCGCAATCATAATTAATAAACTCCAATCAATAACTTCCAATGCAGTATCCATGTCTATCCATCTAAAAATAAAAGCTAAAGCAGCAACAGTCATCGCGCTTTGTTCCATAGTAATAATTTCTGCAGCTGGTAATGAAATCATAGCCATAAAAATAACGATTGGGAAATAATCCCACCAAGTTAGTGGCTTCAAAACATTTCCAACAGTACAAACAACATAGAAATCGTGTGAATTTTTAAATTTTTGGGAAAATGTGGGGCTAGTCAATACTAAAAGTGTATCTCCTGGTTTTAAAACGGTGTTATCTAAAAATTGAGTCATATCGACTCCATGTCTTCTCGCTCCAACAACACCGCAGGAATAAGCATTACGAAAATCGTCGCAGTTAACAGGTTTTCCAATGTGAGGATTTCTATGTGAAACTACAATCTCACAAAACTCACTCATTGAGTTTTTCATATCAGATGGATGAACATCTCCAATACTCAATCCATTCGTTTTGAATCTTCTAAAGTTTTGCAATGTATCCAATTTGCAAGATAAAATTAAACGATCTCCTTCTCTAATGGTAACTCCATCATTAATTTGATTTATATCCAATTTCATAAATTTGTCTTTTAAACTAGATAACAATGAAATGGAAGTTACATCATCTTGCACATCAACCATTTCAATATCTTTTGTAGTAATTTCAATTCCATCGATTTCCAAGCAATTTTCATCATCCATATTTTTTCTCCATACTTGAACAAGTGACGACTTATTAATTTTTAATTTTTTAAGAACAGTGAAGATTGGAGATCCAATCCCGGAGAAATCCTTGGAAACACATATCTCAGTTAAATAATCCTCGCTTGTTTGTGTTGCTTTTCCCAACATTCCTATTCCATTATCTGGTAATATCCAATATCCAATTGTTACTAAAAATATGGTAGAAATTGTTGCCATTGGTAGCGCAACTAAAGCCAAATCAAAGAATCCCATTGGTTTGAGTTTTCTTTGGACCAATATTCCTTGGACTAGTAGATTCGTAGATGTTCCAATTACAGTAATCATTCCTCCAGTTATGGCAGCATAAGACAATGGAATTAAGAATTTTGATCGAGGAAAATTGTGTTTTCGCGCCCAATCTCTTACAATCGGCATCATGAGAGCAACCAATGGAGTATTGTTTAAAAATGCAGATAAAACATTAACTAAAATCAAAAATCGAGTCATTCCTACTCTAGGACTCTTACTATTCCCAAAAACTTTGGAACAAAAGGAATTTATCGCATTCGTCCTTGATAAAATATGGACATTCACAAATAAAACTCCAACAGTTAACATTCCACTATTACCAAATCCTCCTAGTGCGTCATTGGAGCTCATTTTATTAATATTCCATAAAAATATATAAGCAATGAATATTACTAATGTGTCATTGTATTTATTGAGAGACAAAACTCCAAATAAGAGTCCAATTGTTGCTATAGTAGTAATTCCTTGCCAAGATAATGTCATTTTATTATAATAAAAAATCACATATTTTTTAAGTTGTTGTAAAAATTGAAAATATATTGGATTGGATAATCAATCAATAAATGGAAAATAAAGATTTTTATTTGATTCATTTGGATAAAGAAATAAATGTAAGAAGAATAGCAGAAAAAAATGGATTTATTTTTATACAAAGAGATGATTTTTCTCAAATATCAATTGATTATATATCAAGTAAGTATTACGTTTATTATCTAGGTAAAAAAATATTTAATTTCAAAATCATCACCTATACTAAAAACAATGCAACATATGTTCTCAAAAATAATATAAGAATAATGTTATCATCGATTGAATCAATTGTTGAATTTGTAAACTTGTGCCAAGACAATGTTATGAAATTACTTGATGACTTTAATATCATTAAGAAACATTTTTACATAGGAAATAATATTGAATTTTATGATGAGATTCCTCTAAAAATTCCCTATCTTTCATCTAATTGGGAAAACACAACAATTATAGTGAATATAGATGATACATATGAAGTAATCCTTAACTATCTTGATAGAATATCTTTACAAACAATACAAGAAGTAATTAGCTCACCTTTTTTAGAATCTTCTAGAAGAACAAGATTTCACAATTTTCTCAAAATTGTAAAAATATTTTAATTTATTTTATTTGTTTATAAAAATGACTAAATACTTCTTGAAAAAATTTAGCAGCATAACTAATTCGAGTAAAATTGCATTAGTTACAAAAGATAATGAAGAAGTTACTTGGGAAACTTATTTCTCAAAATGTGCACAATTTTCCAATTCACTTAATAAGATTAAAATTGGAAGGGATGAATCAATTGCTATTATGGGATTTAATGCACCAGAGTGGTTTTATACAGCGATAGGAACTATTATGTATGGAGTACCCTACGTTGGGATCTATCCTACAAATGGACAGGAAGAGGTGAACCATATATTAGATTTATCAAATTCATCAATATTAGTGATTCAAAATCATAAATTACTAGATAATTTAAAAATTAATAAGAGATTAAAGAAAATTATAATGTATGAAGAAGAACCAAAAAAAATAGAACACAATGAAATTCCTCTTACCTCATTTAATAAATTTATAAATGACTCAAAGAAAACGTTACTTGAAACCAATAGAAATCCAAATAGTATAATTACTTACATTATGACTTCCGGAACTACAGGTAAAAGTAAAGCTGTTAAAATTTCATATGAAAATATATCATTTACTTGTTCAAAAATATGCGAAATTTATAAACTTGATAATGAAAGAATACTATCATTTTTACCATTGTCTCACATTGCTGCGAGTATGCTTGATATGTTCATTCATTTTTATCATCAAGGGACTACATATTTTGCTAAGCCAGACGCCTTACAAGGAACATTGGTCGACTCTTTAAAAATTGCTAGACCAACCTGTTTTTTGGGTGTTCCTAGGGTATGGGAAAAAATTAGTGAAAAAATGCAGGAGGCAGCCGCAAAAAAATATAGTACTCTTTTTGGTAAGATATTGAAGATTGTTATGGATTTTGTTAAAGAAAAGACATTAAATTATCATAATGGCACTATGAATAATGAAGAAGTTTCTTATTGGACTTCTTTCATATATAATTTAAGTAGAAGAATTTTTTTTAATAAAATTAAAAGTTCTATTGGATTTGGTGACTGTAAATATTTTTTTAGTGGTGCTGCACCTATTTCAAAAGATACTCTTGATTATTTTAGTAAGATAGATATTGTTATATATGAGATATTTGGAATGAGTGAAACTTGTGGAGTGATAACAGCAAGTAGTGAAGGAAATTACCGTAAGGGTTCTGTAGGGAAACCTTTAATTGGAAAAGTAAAAATTGCCAAAGATGGTGAAATTCTTTATCAAGGCTCCAATAATTTCCTTGGATATAAAAAAAATAAAGATGCGACAAGTGAAACACTTGACAAAGATAATTGGCTCCACACTGGAGATATTGGAACAATTGATAAGGACGGATATTTATATATAACAGGAAGGAAGAAAGAATTGATCATTACAGCTGGAGGTGAAAATGTAGCTCCAGTTATAATTGAAAATTTAATAAAGAAGAATTGTCCTCAAATATCTCAAATCGTTATAATTGGAGATAGAAAAAAATATCTAACTGCATTGGTTACATTACCAATTAATGAATTACCCAAAAAAATAGATGAAGATGCTAAAAATATTGAACAATCAGTCAAATCAAAAAAATGGAACGATTATGTACAATCAGCTATAAATAAATACAATGAAAAACCAATATCAAATGCGCAAAAAATTCAAAAATTCACAATTTTGAATGAGGATTTTACTATTCAAAACGATTTAATGACTCCAACGATGAAATTAAAAAGATCAAAAATTGCTCAACGATTTGAAAAAGAAATAGAAAAGATGTATTAAATGATATAGACAATTGGATATTCAATGAAATTAGAATATCTTCCAGTTAAGTTAATTAATAATAATTCCTCTTTATCTACAACAAAAATATATTTTCCACCCTCATTTATAACTTTTGTAACAGGATTTTCACTACTTGATAATTTATCTGTTATGGCTTCATACTTAGGGTCACTTATATCTATCTGAGCTTTATAATCTACATTATCGTTTTTGAATTTGAATTTATCAAAATATCCAGTGACTTCTCCTGTAACTATGGAGTCTAATTCTGGCTTATTATCTTTTGAGAGAATGGCAACTCTTCTCACATCCCTTGATTGGATATTAGTTATACGAAATAGGTATAATCTAGGCATAAATAAAATTATTTTATAAAAATTAAAATAAATCGAATAAAAAAATCATTTCCTAAATTGGAGAAACATTACAAATTATTCCTTTTTCTTTGACTTTTGCTGTAAATTTTATATTATCCATAAATACTAAAAATACTTTTGTATAATAAGTTGTATTATTTTTATCAGTATATGGAATATCAATTGTTAGAGGTATGTTCACATTATTGGATGACCTAATATTTGTTTGATATTCTTGTGAGAAAATTGAATCATCGATTGACAAACACGCTTCTAGTGTTATTTTTTTAGCAATTTCTAATATTGATGAATCATCATTTGAAATATTTCCAGTAAAATATCCAAAATTATTTCTTTTTTGCTTCATCACAAATTTTTGTCTTACTGGCTCTACGGTTAAAACATTATCCCACCATTGAGATATTTCACTATGATTGGGTAATATTTTTTTAAGTTCTTCGATTAAATTTCCTAGAGCAATGTTTCTTATATATTTATCATTTGCTAAATTTTTATTTTCATCCTTCAATTCAATTTCAGCTAATCTTCTTACTCTATCAACCTGTTCATTATGTAATTTTTGGTACCAACAATTTTCATTACTAAAAACACTGGAAGATGTAACAGCCGCAATATTAGTATCTTGAAGATTATTTACTTTATTTTTTATATTGTAAATAACTCTATTTATCTTAACACAATTGAATGAATCAATGATCTGTGCTAATTCTTTTGCTTTTGGTGGTTTTAAAAAAGGGAGAACTCCAACCCTAGTGAACATTCTGTTCTTTGAATCTTTTAATTTTACTAAAATGTATAAACCATTATCATCTTTTTCAATACTATAATCAATATTTTCATCCATAACTAAGATGTATGATCTATGATTTTTTTTGGATGTTTTATTTACACAATATTCCACATTCATGGGTAAATTTTCAAGCCCTAATTTTTCTCTTATTCTCCTTTGATAATTTAAATTAAATATTTCATTGTGAAATTTTATTAATCCCTCTTCTCTAGTTTCTCGAATTGCAGTGTCCCTTATATTTTTGTCAAGCTTATTGTCAAATCTCCCTCCAAAAAAATTATAAAAATTTTGTGTATTATTGTCTGTGTCTGTTTTACCTGGTTCTATTCCAATTATACTATCAAGATTAATTCTCTCTAAAGGAAAGTTATTATTAATTAATCTTAATAATTCCTCCAATAAACAATATGGTTTTAAAGGAGAAGACAATATTTTTTTACTTATTTCATCATCATAATTGTCTCTAATGTATTTATCTAAGTATTCTAAGTCACCTTGATCTATTTTATTTACCCAATTTTCAAATGGATTGGAAAAATTTACTGGAAGAACACAAGTTAGTTCATTCCATCCTTCTTTTTTGATACTTCCTCTCGATTGTCTTAATAAATTATTAATTTCATTGGATATTTCATTTGCTATTCTTGAAGGGATAAAAGGAAGAATTCCTGATCTTGAATATTTTTTACCATTTTCATAATAAACATTTTGATTTTGCATAAGTAAAATAAAGTATTTTATTTTTTTACATTTTTTACTCACTTTATAATTTTTTTTGTATATAATTTCTTCTTTGTCATTATTCATGCTTCTCACTCTAACAATTCCAGGACTTATTATTTGAACAATTTGCCCAGGTAATCGGTTTGGATGAATCTTTGCATCTCTACAAGCTTCAATCAAAATTGAATCGACGTAATAATCATTCACAATCGCTCTATATCCTGATCCTCTTGATGGGTCATCTGGATACCAATGATCCTTGCATCTTTCGTATAATCGAACAATAAGACTCTTCATGAAAAGGAAAACGTTTTCATGAGGGGCATCTTTCATATTTTTTCCCCACCATTGAGCAGCTAAGGTGAATTCAAGAAAATCTGAATTTTCAATTTTGTCTCCGGTTGTCATTTTATTAGATAGAAAATTACAAATAATTAGTATCACTTTTTTCTATAAAAAATTGATTTTTTAAAAAGGTCTATAATTGTCAAATAAATGGCATCATATAGAATCGATGGTACAACGATGCTTTT
>Ga0194133_10006948_pt1 | contig 13720 bp, 9 predicted proteins | sample TA2KigOf40mmetaG_FD_155448 | JGI IMG/M metagenome (GOLD analysis project Ga0194133, IMG submission 155448) | Freshwater microbial communities from Lake Tanganyika, Tanzania - TA2015055 Kigoma Offshore 40m | ecosystem: Environmental > Aquatic > Freshwater > Lake | place: Tanzania: Lake Tanganyika...
AAATGGATTACCCCCCAAAGCATTCCCCCGTACCCCCCTCCTTAACCTGGAGTAACAATAATATAGCATGAGGTAACCGGCACTGTGTGGGTTGATTTGCAACCTGCTGAACATCTTTTGTTTTGTTAGCAGTTTTCAAAAATGTATCCTTCAGCTGTTAGGGTTTTAGGCCCCCAGGCCTATGCAGGTGAGGGGGCGGGGTCACACTTGCATCAAAACCTGGTGTGGATGTGCTTGCAAAATTTGATTAAGATCGGAGCAGGGGTTTCGGATTTCCATTAGCCTTCCACGTACCAACAGACAAAGATACATACATTTATATGCCCATTTTATATATATAGATAGACTAGCCCGTAAAAATTTAGTTATTGATAAGCTGAGTGGCCTTTTGAAATGTCTTAAGATTCACACATCTATTCTCTGATAGACCACTTCAATTTCTGTAATGTCGTTCAATAATACTACCTTTTAATATCTTTCAAAGTGCACCTTGCAAAATAAATCATTAAAGGCACACTTTAAGGCTGGGAATATTTTTGTTGGATTTTTTTGGGCAACCCAAAGTAAAAGGTTGCCTGGAGCCGCCGGAGTTCAAATCCCAGACCTTCAGATTCCCAGCCTGATGTCATGACCACATGGCCACGGCGACCCCATTCACTTATTTAAATACTGACCACATTCTTTCCAATCTAGTCTCTAACCTGAAGCTTGACCCCCAAGTATGACTGACAGAACTTCCTGATGGCCAAACCTACGGATCTGAGTTAAATGCATAAAGAACCACCTCTAACTCACAAAAATAGTTGGTATATATAATACTTGATCAATTTCCTGATGGTTTTGCCATCTAAGCTGTATTTTTACCTGATCCTACATCAAGGCTTCTTAAAAGATCCTTGTAATGAGGAAGGCCAGCATCTTGTTGGAAATGCTCATGATGGCTGTAGTGAACATGGTGTCCATGATCTTCACTAGAATCGCTAGTTGATATGTTTGCAAGTGGTTTTGCAGGAGACAAGAGTCTTTTGATAAAACAGCCTGTTGTGTTGAACCCCTCTGGAGGTGTGGTGTAACGTGGAAGAGGTTTTCCATAAAGGAAATGCCTAAAAAGTTTAAAAATTAGCATACTTGTAATTAAGTCAACCTGGTTTATTATCAGGTTGTAAGAGGGGTCTCTTGAGTTCATCAAACAGATTTTAAATGTAATACCAGAAGGTGTATTTTAAGCAAATTACAGTAAAATGACTTTACCATCTTTTCACTACATTTAAAATTAAAGATATATCACTGCCAAAAATAAGACACAGTGTATACCAACTTTCAGGTGTATCGTCCCTGTTTACACATGGCACAACGTGATACACATGTTAATGGTGCAAATTTTGTTGTAAACCACCATAAATCAAGTGTAAACACCCTAAAATCATGGTACTCCGTTCAAACTTGCTTAAGCAGCCTTATTTTCAGCTGGAATGGTTCCTTTAAAATTTTTTACGATCAGTTCATGACCTTTCAGTAACCAAAACCCTTTTCATTGAATGACAACTGTAACGGTATTATCCATTAAAAATACTGCCCACTATTCCCTTCTGATGCTAGCCACGTTCCTTTACTTTTCAAACGGCAAATTTTGATTGAGGCTTGACCGCTATTTCTGACGGCCAGAACTTCCCTATAATCATTGAAGCATCTTCATATATTGATCCTCCTTTAATGTTTTAATGTTTAGACCCATCTCTTCTTAAAATATACAATTAGTATCTCATGTGTGAACAAGCTTGAAATGTAAATGGAATGAACTATATTGCATTTAGAATATTGTGATAGTTGAAACAAAAGAAAGTATGTAACAAAGGTGCTATTAGTAAATTTTAGTTTTTTAACTATCAAGTGCAAAAAATGAAAATTATCTTCACCTTGATGCTGGTGGAAGTTCACTCAAATTGATTGCTTCTCCAGTTGCTGAGAATGAATCAAGAGGTGGAGGAGAATACATAAGTGAGTCTGAAATAAAACATTTTTAACAAACAACTATTGATCCTAGAAGACTTTTGATGTTTGACTTACCAAGTCTTGCTTTGATTGGACTTGAAGGAAAATGAAAATCTGTTGCTGAAATTCCTGAGGAGTCATCACCAAAGTCTGCTGCATCTGGAGATGGCATGACTGCTGCGCTCTCATCCATAAACCTTGGACATAATAGTTATTCTGTAGTTTAGTATATAATAATATAGGGAAAATGTTGATTCATCTAATGACAGTTTGCCAAATGTCATTTTGCCTATGGCCTAATGTCTGTTCGTCTAACAGACGGTTCGCCTACTATGTCAGTTTCCCTGCAGGTTAGGGAGGGGGGGGTTGGTTGGGTCAGGTTAGGTTAACAATAAATGCCCTTTTGGTTAAAGGCTGATTAGGCAAACAAAGATTTGGCAAAATGGCAGTGGGCAAATTGACTATTTGGCAAACTGACATAGTAAGCAAAACGACATTAGGTGAGCGATTGTAGGTGAAAAGTCCATTATACGAAAGATCAATAGACAAATCGACATGGTATCCCATATAGTCAAGTATTCGGATTAGCAGAAACAACATATCGATATGCTCTTTTTGTTTGTTAGAAACAATACTCTGGTAGAATCTATGTAACTATTTTCTTTCTTTTTGCAATCACAAGTGAACTTTGAATTGGCTTATTTTACATAAACATACAAAAAAGATTGATTGTATTCTTATGAAACATTTCAGTGTAAGTCTTTTATTTGGAAAGGAACCTAGTACATCATAATTGATTTATTATAGTGATATCAAATCTTGGCTATTTCTGGCGTGCTAATAAGTAGGGACCTAATCTTAGTCATAATTAAAGTACCACTATTTGTCACTGAACCTTTAATTCAGCTATTTAATTTACGTGTACTCATTTTTTGTGATACACGATACCTATTTGTAAGGATATAAAAGACATTGAAATATGTCATGAAACTAGTCAATAAATGAGGTTTTTCCAAAAGAGCTTTACCTAAATGCAATTATCAAAAAAACTCTCCAAAAATGCATTTTTCCGGCCCATTTGTCCTGGCTTAGTTAGGCCCAAATGATTAGCTCTGCAGGATTATCCCCAAATGATAAGGTCCCCAGGGATGTAAAGCCTTCCTTCAGGGTCAGGCCTGGAAAGTTAGGTCTTTAAAAAAGGCCCAGATAATTTTATTGCTAACCTGACTACGCCTATAACCTTCCCGGTCTAACCCTGCACAGAAATTTGTGCCTTATCTTTAATTTCTTTTCTTTAGGGCTGTATTTACTTTCTCTCTGAAAGTATACCCTGGGTGCATGAAGGTGTAAGTAACTTCTTTACAACAATGGTAAGATTTAGAGATGGGCTGTTATCTGACCCAGCCCAAGCATACTTCTGACCCGCAACTCTGACAAAGGTATTTTTTAATTTATTTTTTTGACCCAACAGGATAAAAATAGAAAAATTTGGAATTACCGAGGAAAATTTTCTTGACCTGGATTTACCCATAGGCTGATCCGTCCCAAGCAGCCAAAAAATTACGCAACCAGACCAGGTTGGCCAATTGTTGGCTGGAACCCATCTTTATAGTTACATAAATGCACATCATCCAATATTTCAAGTAAGTTTGATAGAACTGTACAAAAGTCAAAAGTGTTACCTCATGTCTATATCCTTCAAGTGCAAAGCAGAGTAACAAAATGTTTCAGTGGAATCTTCAAACCTTATATCATCTAGAAGAATAAAGAATTCAAATTTGTACTTTTTCATTTCTTATAAACAATCTTCATTTATATCTGTGAGTTTTGAAACAAATTACCTGGAGTTTGAAGCTCTTTGTCACAAGTTGATCTCCTTTCTTTCTTTTTGTCATTTGCGTAGTATTGGGGTCTTACATCTAAGGTACTGGGGCGTAGTGGGGGTGTTGGCGTTGAGGGTGTCACAGTATCAGATTGGCTGTAAAAGATATAAATAATTATTTCCATGATGGGCTAAAGTGTAAGCTTTTTATTCAAAATGACAGTGTGGTTTAATGTGGATACAGAATTCAAAATATGCCCTACAACTAATCTCAATGAAATTTGGTACCAGCATTAGCCCTTTTATGAATAAGGTCAGGTCTAGTTGGGTCAGCCTCCTTCGGGTCAATCTGGGTCAGGAAAACATTCTCCATAAGTAATAAAATTTTCAAGTTTATCTTGTCAGATCAAAAACAATCTCTTTGGGTTGTGTAAAAAAAATCTGGATCAGCCCTGGGACCATCTCTATCTCCCTAAGCATGAGGAGCTAAAACCATAAAGATGGGATGTATAAAGGGAGAAAGAGGCATAAAAAATCAATTTTGAGTTTACATAGGTTTTCCAACAGATTCAGCTGTTGATAAACCCAAAATCACTTCGGCGCAAATCTTTCCTGCAGCGTAGGCCAGGAGCCGCAGTCAATGTATACAATGTCTATGTTTAAAACAATCCTCAAAGCCCAAGGAAGCATTTTTGAAAATTATTAAACGAACAAAAGTTGTTGGAAGGGTAGCACAATTTTTTGACCCAAGTGGGGGTGCAAGAATTAAACAGCTCATTAGCTCAATGTCACAAAAAGGGGTTGGAATTATACAAGGGACATTAAATAAAAATCATATAATTCTCACCTGGGGGAAAAATATGGAGAAGGTGAGTTTGGAGCTTGAATTGTTGAGCTTTGAGCACTTGATAAAGAGTGTAGCGGAGAGAAAGGTTCAGATTGGGATCTCTTCATAAGCCATGGAGAACCCAAATCATTTTTTCTTTTCGTCATTTTTTGGCAGGTTTCACTATTCCTGTAAATGGATTAATCAAAGAAGTTTACTTTAAAAAGTTGAAATTTGTTTCTCAAATACAATAGAGCAGCCCAAACTATTTACATTTGTTATAACAACCAAAGCCCTCGATCTCTTTCACATTCAATACAAACTCCTCGTATTCCTGGAATTTGTCGCATTCCCAGAAATAAGGTCATGAAACCCCCTTTTTTGCACATGCAAGTGAATCGCTCTCATTATCTTAGCCAGCCCAACATCCTGTTTCAAGAGTATAAAAAGGACCATCTTACCCCCTTAGGTTAAGAGTTCTCATCCAAACACCTCTGAGTAGCATACTTTGAACCACCGTGTGTTTCTAAGTATATTCTGTTTCCTCTTCTCTTTTTGTATTTGATTTGAAGACACGAAGGTAATGAGAACATTTCATTACTTCTTGTGTTATACTTCTATGGGAAGGTTGTCTAAGGCAATTAATCTTAGTTTGATTGATTCTCAGGAAGAGGATTCCAATTTTGAAGTGAAATATCTCAACGTATGCAAACTAGCTGTCTTGCATCCAGCCTCCTTGGTCTTGCCACTTTTAAAAAGTTTCTTTAATTACTCGCAGATTTAAGGGCAGCCCAACCACCCCCTTTTTACCCATTTTCATTACGTGTGATGCAGCGCGACAAAAAGCTGTAACGTTTCAACACGAAAGCCTCACAGACAGGATATTTAGAAGTTTATGTAATGGGAATCAAGGTGATCAAGAGGGTTAAAGGCCAAATTTCCATACAGAAAGCCACGGGTCAACTCCTGCCCGGATAAATCTACATAGAATGACCACTAAAGTGTGCCTTGAATGAACAAAGATTCGCAAGGCGTACTGTAAAATATCAAAAAAATCTGCAGCAATATGTTAACTTTGCTCTTTTTTATCCATATATAAATATATGATTGGCATAAAAAGTATAGCTTTGAAAATCACTGTCATGTTTTTCATCAGTTTTCAATCTTTGAAAGGTACTGTAAAAATGCAAAAAAAGCTTTCACATTCTTTTTTCGTGTTGAAAAGCTACTGAAAGTTGTTCCTTCTCATTTCACTTGTTGAAAAGCTGAAGAATATTGACAGAAGGAAAGGAATTATTAGTGCCAGAAGTAGTCTTTTTTTGCATTACCATGGACAAAATGTGTTGAGAATTTCCAATGAAGCTAGATTTTTCTCTAAAAAGTAGCTATACATAGCATTAACAATAAAAGGGCATCAATGCATTATAGACTTATGAAAAAAGAAAGTCACTTGAGCAGCAGAGTCAGAATTTTATTTGCAAGTAAAAGTTGATATTAATGTTCTTAATTACATTGAAGTAGACTTTATCCAAGGAGCACTTTGATCAAAAAAGTGTGAAAAACTTAAAAGGAATAATTCTTACATTCAAAAGTATGTAAATTTATATTTTCAAATGTTTTATGTTAATAAAAGGCAAGCAGATCTTAGGAAAGACCAAAGTCTATGATCACATTGCAGTAAGACTTTTATATCTTTGGAATTAGAATATTTAATTATGAGGCATTTAGGCAAGAACAAAAATATCAAACTTTCTTGGGTGCTAAATTTATCCAAAATGACAATTTGTATGCTTAAAATAAAAGCATCTCAATTGGGCTCATCATAATATAGTATTAAGCTTTTGCACCCCTCAGAAGCTGGGACAGTTAGTAATCAAACCTAAACTTTCACATAGTGATGGGTCCGGGTCAAAAATTTTTGACCCGGGTCGGGTCGGGTCAATTTTTTGTGGCTCGGGTTGGGTCGGGTCGGGTCAGCCATTTATGGTTTGGGTTAGAATTTGGAAAATTTCGCCTAAAAACGTCAAATTTTTCAATTTTTTTCCCTTCGGGTCAAAAAAAATTGCTTCGGGTCGGGTCGGAAAGTACCCAGGTCAAAGCCGGGTCGGCTTCTTATTTACTGCGGGTCAAAAGTAAGCTCGGGTCGGGTCGGGTCGGGTCGGGTCAGGGCCCATCTCTACAGTTTCACATTCTTAGACTCTGAGAGCTTAAAGTTTTCCTGGGCAAATGTCATCAGCACTTTGCATACCCACATTACTGCCAACCAAACAATTTGCACTACCTATCTCACTCATAAAATTGAGGAATAATTATAGAATTGAAATGTACATAGATATCCATAAGGACCTTGGTGCTTTTATTAAGAAGACGGGCATTTTTTACAACGGGAAAAAATGCCAAACCATCTTGAGCAAGGTTTGATGACCGACAGTCAGCTGACAGGCTTCCAAGTCGAAAAAACATTTTTCATTTTTTTCAGCTTGGGGTCTATGAAAAACCCCCATGCTGGCTTTCTGCTTTATTTTAGAGTACAGCATATTTAAAAATTAATTTTCAAGTATTGGTTTAAGCTGTGTCCATGCAAAAAAATCAACTCTCTTGCTGTAATATTGTGGGAGCTAAAAAAGAAAGAGGACAAAAGTTGCTATCATTTATAAAATTTTGGCAATTTTTCAACCATTTCTCAACTCCTAACCAAAAATTCAAAAATCTGGGTTGGAACTTTTTTGGCATTAATTTTAGGATTTTGTATGCAAAACTTCAGCCCTCTAGCTTTAAAACTGAGGAAGGAGATAGAAGATGACAGGCGGGCATACTGTAAAAATGCAAAATTTCAAACAGCCCCTTAAGGAGCAAAAATTTTATAACTGATTTTCGCTAAGCTCCCTCTCTATGCTCTAAAGGGATAAAGTACTTTGAGGATTTGCTCAGATTTGTACTTTATTATTGGTTACAGTTACAATGTCATGTACAATTTTATTGGGTCAACACTCTTAGCTTGTATATGCTCTCAGGTATAGTTGTCATGAATATAAATTTACTTTCTTATGTTTTATGTTAGTGAAAGGCCAAGGAATCATGAGAAAGGCCAAAGTTTAAGATCATGGTGAAATATATTTCTTACATCTTATGAATTCGAAAGCTTATTTAAGAGGCATTACAGAAGCAGCACAATGATAATCTTCAGGGCCCACCTTTAACATGTATGGCCTTTTTTTTATAATCTTTTAAAGTGCGCCTTGCGAATTTTTTTTTTCATGAAAGGCACACTATTTTTGGCTGGGAACCTCTTGTTCTTTTTTTTGGCAACCCGGGGTCAAAGGTTGCCTGGAGCCGCCGGGGTTCAAACCCCGGACCCTCAGATTCCCAGCCTGATGCCATGACCACTCGGCCATGGCGACCCGTGCAATCTGCACAATATAAAAGCACCTTAGCTGGGCTCCACTCCTCCCATTTATAAATCAGTTTTTGCCCCTTTCAGAAGCTGAACCCTAAGGGCCAAAAGTCTGAATGAAACCTGGACATTTTGGCACTTTATGTATATGTAGGCGCTGTCACTCCCAAAAGCGCTTTGCGTTCCCACATTATTGTTACCAAAACAATCCGTTTCCTCTCAGGCTCTTTGCGCACCATCCAACCCACTCTATAAGCATATCATTTCCTTACCCATTTGTTAACTTTGCTGATGCCAAAGCTGAATTGAAGTTGACACCATGAGATTTTGGCCTTGAAACCAGAAGCTCAAATTCCTCCCATGGGTAATGTGATTTGCCTGAAAAAAAATCTTCATACAAAAACTCATGATACCATGTCTCTTTGTCTATTGATCTTTCATATAACGGAGTTTTGCCTATCATGGTTTGCTTAGTGCCATTTTGCCTAATGTCTGTTTCTCTAATCAGCCTTTAACCAAAAGGGGACCTATTAGTAACCTAACCTAACCCAACCTGACCCTGCCAAGCATGTTCCCCACTCCCTAACCGTGCGGGGCATGCTCCCCCTAGCCATGCAGGCCATGTTTCCCCTCCCAAACCCTGTGGGGCATGTTCCCCTTACTAACCCTGCAGGTTAGTGAGGGGTAACAGTCATTTGGCAAACTGGCATTAGGCGTACAGTCAAAACAGGCGAACAGTCAGACTGGCATTAGGCGTACAGTCATAGTAGGCAAACCGTCATTAGACAAATCGATGTTTTCCCAAAACTTATATAAAACACACTACTTCATTTACCTTTACATTTGCTTTGGCCAACTCTATGGTGTGAACACAAACATTCATGATCTTTTGACATTTCCTCAATTCTGTTGTTTTCCTCTGTTTGTTGTTTTGATGGTTTTTCAGACAAGTGGGAGACAATTTTGGCAGAAGATGGTGACTCTTTCAAAGTGTTTTCCACATTCTGCTGAATCAAAGCATAAATCAATACAAACAAAATATTAAGCATACTTTAAATGGTGCAAAGTGTAGGAGAAAACATGTTATAATAAAACAAATGAAGCTTGTAGCCATGCAACCTGCCCTTCAAAAACTAAATTTAAAATTCAAATTTTTCCCACCAAAAAAATAGTTTTCCAACAAGTTTTTCAGCAGTAGAATAGAAAAACTTGCCACAGGAAAAAAAAAGTTTTCCAACATACAAAATATACAAAAATAAAAGGTAATAAAAGATGGAATAGTGCATGATGTGCAGCAGCAGGTGAGATGAGAGTGAAAATATTGCATCATTTCACATTAAAATCACCTTCATGATAATTTTTTCCATATCTGACTTGAGCTTTTTCTCCTGATATGTAGCACAGGGTTGTGCTGTGGCAAAAGATGACGTCATGGCAACTGCAGCTATTCCCTAAACATGTTTTTATTGAAGTTTGGAAGGACATTTGAATAATAATAGACTTTATGGCTGGAGACTTCAAACTACATTTTAGGTGGCTTGTTTTTATGCTTTTGACTTATCAAGTTGAGATTGAACTGAAATTGGCCTGCAGCATGGTCTCAAATCTCCATGTAAGCTGCAGAAATGTAAGAAATCATTCTTATCCACCAATAAACAGTTCTGTGTATCTTCAATTGGGGTGCAAATTGCAATTGAGTTGAATAAATAGCTGCTCTATGCTACCTTAGTGATATACATAAAAAACAACTTGTGATGCCATGTCACAATTGATACATGTGATGCCACACCATAGATGTTATGATGCTACGGCTCTTAAAAGGGGAAAACACTGAGAGCAGGGGGAATAGTGGAAAAAAGGAAGGTGGGCAGCTTAGCCGCTCTGAGAGTGCTAGTTATTTTTAATCTGTCGTGCGATACTATGTCCTTTCGCCTAATGCAAGTTTGCCTAATATTGCTAACCTAACCTAACCTGCTCGCATGCGTTAACCTAACCCTGCGGGGCTGCACGCGAGCGTGTGCGCGTTACGACAACGCGTGCTCGTCGAAGTTGGCGAACTTGCATTGGGTGAACTTGTACATTAGGCCAACTTGCATTAGGCAAATTTGATTAGGCGAACTTGCATTGGGCGAAAGATCGCAGTGCCACGCCATGCAACGCACTTAGTCATTAAAGGCGCACTCCAACTCTGAGTGGTAATTTTTGCTGGTTTGGCATCCTAGAGTCAAATGTTGCCAGAGGTGACTGGATTTGAACCTCGACAATCAGCTCCCCAGCCAGATGCTTTGACCATTCGACCACAACAGCCTTGTTCAATGCACTCTTCTATGTATTTGTAAGAAACATTCCTTTTTTTGCCAAAGAGCATAGCAATTTTGGAACAAGAAATTCAAGGACCATTCTGGATCTCAACACTTTCACCATCCACAGCATTTGAGTAAAGAGATCAACCATTTAACATATCATGCAATATAACATCAATCAATTTTGACCCAAGCCGGATTTGGTAATTTTTTTGCTACTTGGGTCGGTCCAAGTCATCCATCGCTGGACCTGGAAAATTTCCCCAAAAAATTACAAATCTTTTGATTTTCTTACTTTTGGGTCTAAAAATTTCATGGCTTGGGTCAAAAGATACCCTAGTCAAAGCCAGGTTGGCCACTTAATTGTTGTCAATCAACAAAAGGGTGTGGTGATCAAAAGATCATTAAGAAGGTCATTGAATTGATCATAATAATATCTTAAGTAGCATTATAACTTTTTTATAAAAGAGTTAAAAAAGAATTCCTAATCTAGAAAAATGTTGCAAAGTGCTCCATAATCAAGTATATTTATTGATGGTTTATCAAGTGTACAAGTGTGGAATTGTTGAAGATGCTTAGCCATTTTAAATATAAGCTTTAATTTTTACAGTGATAAGCTTGGTTGCCATGGTTTGGAAATCTGCTTTTAGCATGAACCAGCATCTAAATTCATCATCTAAAGTAATGATTAGCCTAATCTACAAAGTTTGTATACTTCAGCATGTCATACAGTGTCAGTAAACTCAGCAATTAAAGCTGGCAACTAACAATAAGGTTTAGGGCTTTAGGCTGATATAACTAGATAAACCCAAAAACACACCCTAAAGTCTTCTCCTTCACTGATTCTTGATAAAGTTGCTGCAATATCAAATTCAACCTAATTGGTTAAGATAATCTCTATTTTTATCACATTGTTTGAAAAAGGAAGGAGTCATTAAACCAGGATATATATCCAGCAAGTAGCCCTCAAAACCACCCTGACTCCTTTTAAATATGAATATAAACCATATTTACCTTACTTAGATTTTATGATCTAAAAACATATTTTGTAAGTCAATATGCTAAATGCTAAAACTTAATACAGAAAAATCATTTTCTTTCCAATATTGCTTTTTTGATTGATGTAATAATATGAATTGTCTGTTGTTGGCAGTATATTTGGTTTAAAAAATCAAAAGTATGCATTAGTTAGCTGTGACATATAAAACTTCTTTTGTAAGCCCAGTCTGACCCCACTCCGCATTTGCCGGATTGGTTCACGGCTGTTTCATGTTTACCGTAAATACAAGTTCAAAAAAATTGTCAAAGTTTTAAAAAGTGAGGCTAAAGGTCTTACCAAAGCTGTATTTGAGGCCTTAGGCTGGATAGCACTTGCAGCAGCAGCAACTGCAGCCACAGCCCCTCCGCCAGGTTTCTTGGCCAAGGCTGCCAACAACTTCTGACGCTCACGTTCCTGAAAAATAGGCTCATTGTATCAGAGCTTAAACAAGCTATTGGCTGAGGATAAGATCTGATCAGTTTAGGCACGTGCTTGATTTTAGATATAAGCAAACGGTGCTACGAAAGTCCCCCAGATCATGATTTGTCAAATTCACGATTCATCAAAAAATAGGTTTGTCAAATGACTTTTTTAACAAATTCACGATTCGTTGAAAGACTTTTCACCAAAAATCTATTTGTCATCAAATGACATTTTTTACCAAAAAAAGGGCTTTACCAAAATCTGCTATTCTTCGAAGGGTTTGTTTATTGCTAACCCAACCTAACTTAAAATGGGGTTGGGTTAGGTTAGCTACAAAATTGCCTCGGCCCCCCTAGGCTGAAACCCAGAAAGTTGGGTTAGATTAGGTTAGCCATAAACAAGCCCTTGAATTGGTTTGAATGCAGGGTTAGACCCAGAAGATTGGGTTAGATTTTGCTACCAATAAAAAAGCCGAATTTTTGACAAATAATGATTTCAGTAAAAAATGTTATTTTTTATTAGACAAATAGTGAATTGATGAATTGTGAATTTAGTAAAAAATGTCATTCGGAGAACCGCAAATTCTGTAAAACATCGATTCCACAAATCACGATTCAGCTGATTTTCAAAGTAAAACATGAACAAAGCACATAACGAAGTGTATAGTAATCTAAATTATAACCATAACCATAGGATATAATAATGTCTAGAAATTGGACTCCTGTAGACTCATGCAATGTCTTACGAAGAATTATTTCATATCAACTTACTTTGTAAGCAGACTTTTTACTTCTTAGATTCCATGCAGCATGAAATATGAAGCTGTAAAGGATGATTAAGATGGTCAATGGAATCCAATAGTAACCAACAATGAGTGAGGTGTTGAAGACAGGATCTTTCAAGAACTGAAAATAAAGTTTTATTCTTATTCAAACTCAAAATATGCAAGGTGAGCTTATCACCTGAACCATACACTCTCCAGGTCCTAGGTCTCTTTTGCCTATAAAATGCTCCCATCCAAAGATGCTGACAAAGAAAAGAATAGCAGGAATGCTCCATGTCATTCCAATCATCACCATGACCTTGTTGCCAGTTCTCCAAGCTCGATACTTTGTTGCAATCTTTAAAAGAGGGAACACATTTTCATATCCAATCTTGTTATTAGATCATTAGCAAATTCAAGAGCAGCTAAGCCGCCCCTTCCCACCCCTTTCTGTACCCTCACCCCACACCCCCTTCCTGCCTGCGTGACGAGCCAGATGTTAGGGTGTTATATATATTAAAAGTTACCACCTAACCCTTGAATACTTTGACTCTTTAAATTATCAGGATCACAACACCTCCACCCTAACAATCCAGATGCCAATGATAACCCCCAAAGTGTTGGCAACAACTCAAACACCCCTTACCCTGTGCCTTGAAGTACAATGCTAGGAGAGTTTGCCTACCTTCTAATTCACCTACCCCTAGTTTGCCTACCGCTAGTTTAATGCTTTCCGCTAGTTTGTCTTCTTGACCAGTTCACCTATTGCTACATAAAATTTGTAATTTGCCAACCACTACCTAAAAAATACTAGTTCGCATAACACGGATATAACCCAGGTCCAGAGGGTTACTTAAAATTAACCAAAGCTATTTTATTGCTAATCTAACCTAAACTTCCTGCCCTAACCCTGGACCCTGTGGGCTTACCATCTAAGCCTAGGATATTAGAAGGTAAGCAAACTGGTACTTTTTAGGTATTGGTAGGCAAATTAGTGGTATGTGAACTAATAATTTTATGTCGTGGTATGCGAATGAGTCAGGTATGCGCAAACTAGTGTTAGGCAAACTAGCAGAAGGCAAACTATAGGGACGCCCTTGAAATACCAAAGCTCAGTCTCCATTCTTTGACCACACAGACCACACTAACAGACAGATA
>Ga0194133_10006949_pt1 | contig 13720 bp, 10 predicted proteins | sample TA2KigOf40mmetaG_FD_155448 | JGI IMG/M metagenome (GOLD analysis project Ga0194133, IMG submission 155448) | Freshwater microbial communities from Lake Tanganyika, Tanzania - TA2015055 Kigoma Offshore 40m | ecosystem: Environmental > Aquatic > Freshwater > Lake | place: Tanzania: Lake...
TTTCCAAAGAAATTCCTATCTTTGAAGCAAAAGTTTTTTTTTTCTAATGATGGCAATAGTAATTGGCTGAAAAGTTTTTAATTTTTTTTTTTTTTTTAATCTGAACCATTTCAGCTCACATAAATCACATCAAGAAAGTTGCAGGAGTCGACCATGTCGGGATTGGTGCAAGTTACGATGGAATTAACTCGTAAGTTCAAAAGTTTATCCGGGTTTAATCTCGTTTCCAGACTTTGGCCAAGGAAAGCGACCATGGCCAGGCACTTCTGATATCTACTACGAAACGGATTCCAGAAAAATACTTAATGTTTCCGTTTCAGCGTTCCGGCTGGTATGGAAGATGTTTCAAAGTATCCAGAGCTTTTTGCAACCCTTTTGGCCAGTGGAATGTGGACCATCGAGGATTTGAAGAAGCTTGCAGGGTTGAACTTCTTGAGGGTTTTCAAAGAAGTTGAAAGGGTAAGGGGTATGTTTGTTTTAGGGGGTGGGTCGGGCAGGGCTGGGGGTAATTGTAAGCATGATCAGGGCTAGAGGTAGGTCAGGCCGGGCCGGGTCATTGTAAGCAGGGCTAGGCTGGGTCATTTGAAATTTGACTCGGGTCACCCAGGCCTGGTCAGTATTTAAGTCAAAACCTAAAAGAAATACTATCTTTTCGGTAAATTGTTGCTCAAAATGAAGGGGTGGATTTTTTAGTCGCAAAAGGTTGAACTTAAAGATTTGCCATGGCCGAGTGGTCATGGCACCAGGCTGGGAATCTGAGGGTCCAGGGTTCAAACCCCAGTAGCCCCAGGCAACCTTTGACGGATTGCCAAAACAAAATCCAACAAAAATATTCCCAGCCGTATAGTGTGCCTTTAATGATTGATTTCGCAAGTCGCACTTTAAAAAGATTTAGAAAAATGAAGCTTTTATTTTTCACCATCATTCTAAGTTTGATCTTAATAAACTTTTGGGTTTACAGTGGTTTGAAATTCAAACTAATTATTAGTATTTTGGGTGTGTGTTACAAATGTAAACCAGCACAATTAGTGTATATTTTGAATATCAAAATGCACATTCTGTAAAACTCATGACTTTGAGGATGATTTGGAGAGTTTAAGTTCGAATTTTATTAAGTTCAAACTTTCATGACTAAAAAACCTGCCTCAGGAAAGTTAAGACTAACAAAAAAGTTGTTTTCAATTTATGTTTTTTTACTTTATTTGCCCCATATCCCAATTGTCATCTGAAAATTCAGAGCTCTGCCAGCTGCGTCAGGGCGCTGGCAATCAAATTCTATTTGCTAACCTTAGTCCGGATCAAAAATGTGTTGGGTAGATACCCTGATTTTAACTGGATGAGTGCTTTAGGTGGTACTTCCCAACCCGGGAAAAATTTAGTGAATTTTTGTAAAGGAAAGTTTTATCTCCAGTGATCTGTTTAGGTTTTGGAGCTTGGGGATATCCCAGGGTCAGAGGGTCGGGTTGGCAGGGTCAGACTTGTGTTAAGAACCTTCGCTGTGTTGATATAGAGGTCTGTACAAAATTTGGTGGAGATTGGTATGGCGGTTTGCGGGTGAAAGATGGACATAGGTAGGTGGATGGAGGCCAGGCCACTACCCACCTCTAGACATTTCAAAATCCCAAATATGTATTCAAGCACTCAAAACATGGCCATCCCTTTGACGGGATCGACCGAATGAGTTCCACTTTTCCTGGGGGTCTGTGGTATGGTTACAGTACAGATGGCCCAGTCTGTGACTGGAAATACTTTGCAGGTATCACAAACGTTGTCCTCTACAACCCCTCTTGATGATGTCTCAACAGGTCTCACAGCGCTTACGTGATTCCTTGGTCGGTCCAAGCGAAGACCACATCGACGGCCAACTCATCAAGGACTACATCAGCTGTAGGTCCGTTGCCAAGAGGGACGCCAACTTCACCATGTGCTGAAATTGTGAACAAGCAACGTCATGAAGAAAAATTCAACAACAACTTTAATTATAGAAAAAGGATCATCTTCCTAAATCTAAAAGCCAAAACCAATATCTTTTGACGTTTCGATATCTTGAGTTCAAATAAAAACCCAGCAAAAATCATATCTTATAAAAATGAATGGCACACAAGATCCAATAAATTTTGTAGTTTTTATATATATGTGCAAATTTAAAAAAAAGCAAATCTGTGTTCGTATAATGAAAGACCAAACAAGGTTTCGTGCATCTTTTTTTCTCCAGACTTTAATGAACCCTCAAGTTTTCAGGCTCAATTCATGATGCCTCTGACGGTTCTGAGCTTCCAAGCTGAAAATTGTAACTGCCAAAAAGAAACCCATGAATGCGAAGTGTTCAAGATCGAGAACGTAGAAACTCTGAGCTCAAATTCCCAAACTCCTTGAATTTGACATATTTTGTTCTGTGTCAGTTCATAATTTTGTGATAATAAAAAAAAATTTGTGGGAATTGACACGTCATTTTTAATAGTTGTTTTTCAATTCTCAAATGGAAATGATTTAGAGAAGTTTTCTTCAAGCTCAAACGAATGTAGTTGACGAAATTTGAACTGAAAAACTCCCTTGTAGAAAAGTTACAGAATGAGAGACCAAATACTTAGATTATTTTCTAATGAGAAATTCTGTTAATGATTGTATGCCGAGCCAGTTTGATTGTTAGAATTTTAAAATAAAACTGTTTTTCTGAACTTCGTCGTCTATCTTTTTCAGGATCTTAATTGGGCAATCTCACACTTTGCACTCTAATAATTGGATTTTAACTTCTGCAAGAAAAAGTGAGATTTTCAAAAGGGCCTCTAAGATTATCAGCTTTCTGATTGATCAAAGCTTTGCCACCACTCACGACTTAAGATTTTCTCTGCACCACCAGATACCAATTTAGATCAAACAGAGAGTTTACTGCAACTATGAAATTTTTGTAACCTGGAAGAGAATGAAGAGCATTTTAAGTTTCAAAATAAAAGCATGACACGGATTAATAACAATTGAAAATTAGATTTGTATTTTTCTTTCAAATTTTAAACATTCTCAACATTTCTCATCTAGTAAATAGAATATCCGATATATTTTATCTTTGAAAAAGATTATCTACAGCGGAGAGACCATTTCGTAAAAAGATTAAAATTCAGGCTAAAACTTTAAATATTAAAATAACTTCCAGAGAAAATAACCGCACTCTGGCCAGAGTCGGTTCAACAATGAGAACAAAAGTATAAGTATATACAAGACTGTATCACGATTGTTCTGGAATCATCTTTCTTGGTTCGTCATCATGGCCTGTCACAAACTTTCGACTTTTAACCGGCGACGTTTTGTCTCCACCTGATCGTCTGAAATAAACAAAGCTTCATTATAGAAAGAGAAAAACTTGAATTCCAAAATTTTTGTTTTTAATCTTAAAAAAAAGGCCTCTTCCTAATTGGAAAATTACCTGCTGCTTTATTACTTCTAGTTTTAATTCTTTTTGCGCCTGCCACATTTTTGTTAGCCTCGACTACGACGCTACAACTGTTATTCAGAGCCGAACTGGTGCCTTTGTCGTTTAGAGAACCCCCTGTTGCCGCCTGTGCCGACGTTGTTCGCCTTGGCTTCGTCGCCCAATCCGTGTCCATATTTTCCTGTGTCTGGTCAGAATTCAACTTCTGTCTGGAAACAGTTGCCTTTGTGATACGATTCGCTTGCATTTTTGCGACAAAAGCAGGATTCTGCTGTCGAACAGAACGACGCTCTTTGACGTCCTCCACTTGGGAAGCTAACGAAGGTGAATCTTGAGAGGAAGCCTTTATCTTTGGCGCTTGCTTTTCGACGTTCCTGTAAACCGTCAAAACAATATCGTAAATATATATTTTTAAAAACGTGTAAAAAAGTTTAAATTTAATGAAAACTCACGGGTCACTCCTCGATGCCTTCCTGTTGGGAGTTGATTTTGCCTCAGCTTTTTCACCTGATAAGTCAGGGGATGAGTTAGGGGCCTTGGCGTCTTCTAAAATAAAATTAAGAGAATCTTTTAAATGAGTTTGTTACGCTGCTTAATGTAAAGAATCATTAAATATTTTACCTTTTATTATTCTAATAATTTTGCTTTCAGAGTTTTGTACAGGGTGCTCAGGCTCGGGTTCCTTTTTCTCTTCTATTAGGGACTCGCTCTGAGTTTCGATGAGATCAGTTGTCTTCGTAGGCTCCTCCACACTCAAACTTTGTTCCCCTGGTTTGAGTCTTGCGTTGGAGCGAGTGAGAACTTCTTCGGCTGTTTCCTCTTTTTGAAGCAGGGGCCTCAGCATGCTACCCCCAAAGTCGGAATTATTTGAGGTGGTTGTTCGCTTTTGAGGTCTTGATCTGGCCTTGATTTTTGACTCTTCCTTTGGCTTGTCTTCAACTTTTGTTAGTGTCGTTGATTCTGGCAAACGAAGGCCCACTGGTAGATCTGCTTTTGACACAGCTGGACTTATGTCCAAGCTGTGTTTGATTTTCATCGCCGATTCCACTATCTCTTGGGTAGTCAAAGAATTAGCCTGACTTACAACTGGTGTGATCGAGAGTGAGGGAGAATTCATATGCACAGGCGCTACTTTGTTGGACGAGTGTGAAACAGGGGTTACAGTTGCCATGGGGACAACTCTATCTTTGAGATCTGATGAGAAAGGATACAGTTCCGAAGTGCTCAAGTTCAATTCTTTTGCAATAGTTGTGGGAGATTGAGCTGCCAAAGCGTTTGAGGACGTCTTGGTGCTCTTAGTGTTCGAAGTAGAGTTGATGATATTAAATAACGCAGGAGGTTTCACCGTTTCCTTTATGTTTGTTAACAGACTAGGGCTTATTGGTTTTGATGCAGCAAGTTGCGCTTGGAGAAGAGAAGGGTTTGCAGCAAGGTCTTTTTGCTGGCCGGGGGCATTTCTTAGCATGGATGACTTTATGACTACGGCTCTAGAGGGGATGACTGTAGGATCGTTGGAAGCAGTAGACTTCATGGGTGATACCCTAAGCAAGCGGACGGCACCATCATTTGAAACACTAACAACTTTTACAGGAACCATTTTTGCTCCTGTTGGAGCAATTGATGCGGGTCTTAGCTGAAAAAAAGAAAATTTAGTTTTTAATTGCCGCCACAACCCTGAAAATAAACGAGTAATTCAAGCAGAAACTTTTTTTTTACCTGTAAGGACCCAGAACTGAGCCCCCCGTTCACATGGACTGCGTTAGTTGGTGCACATTGTGCTTTGACAGGTCTGGTTAGTAAACTTTGCATTGGTGATGGTTGAAGATCAGCCTGCGAAATATCCACTAATTCTTGCTCTGCTGCAATTGGAGATGGAGCATCAACTCCAAACTCCTCAGTGCTTTTGGCAGGACTTAAAGGACAAGAACTAATGCTGGAGGGATTTTCTACACTGGTCTCTGCCACAGATTCTTTTGATGAAGTTGACGCCTCGAGTTCAAGGGTATCAGAAGGACTTTCAGATTCTATAGTTTGTGCAGGAAACTTTTCTGTATGGGAACCAACAGCTGGGGATTGATCAGAAACAAAACTTTTGTCTTGTTCAGAATCATTAGTTTTTGATAAATCATCTTCAACGACTTCGCAATCAGAAGTATTGTTTTGCTTGGTTGTACTGTCGTCAGATTTCTTTTCGGTATCAGGGGTGGACCCCTCCACAGTGTTGCACGAAGCACTTTTGTGAAAGTCTAAAACGTCTTCGGAGGTATGTGATTTGTTGCTAGGTTCATTGTGGTGTAACGAAAGGTGATCAGTGTCTTTCAGGCTGTGTCCAGCAATAATCGAGTTTGCCTCGAGCTCTTTAATTTCCCGGTCAATCTTGTCATCTCCAGGAGTTTCCCCTTGATTAGGGCTCTTTTCTGAAAGAGTGTCCATCGACTCAATACCAGAATCATCGCCCTAAAAAATTTCATGCATTTTTAATTGACATTTTCAGAGACATGAACAAAAAGCTTACTAACACTGTGTTCAAACAGTCTAAATCTTTTAATCATTTTTTTCCTCACCTGATGGACATTAGAATCGTTGTCTCGATGAGGAAGGTTAAAAACCTCAGCGCATTCGTTTCTAGAGTTTTCGGACTTGTCATCCACTGACTTGTAATCCGACCGGTCTTCCAAGATAAATTTGCCAGGTTCATTGTCATTGTTTAGACCCAGTAACCGATCTGAAAGGAAGAAATAATCTTAAGGATCAATTTTGTCATGAAAGAATCATGGATTGTTTCCCATCATCGTATATATCTATACGGTAAAAGGGGTTCCAGGAAGATTAGCTGAGCACTGTAAATGACAAACCATGCCAACAGTTTTACAAAATAAATTTGTTTCGTTCAGAGTTCCTAAACCTTTAGATTGCAATTTATTTACAAACCGTTGACTAGTAGCTGTGTTTCGCTCGAGTTGGTCTCATTCTCAGTGGGGCTCGTTGTTTTGCACTTTGTTGAGGCGACAGACATTGAGTGACGTGTTAAGCTATCAGACAGCCGGAGGTTGATTTCGTCGTTGCAGTTGACGCTATCGTTAGGTCTTGACCAAAAGCCAAGTCGGTTTTCAGGGGTCAACGCTTTTGCCAGCTGACCTCCGTTGCTGCCGTGACCGTCAAGAGCTGGCTCTGAGTCGCCGCCAAACTCCAAATGCTTACTTTTATCACAAGAATTAGTCCCTGACGGGAGTCCAGGAACGCGATCCCCAAGAGACCGTTGCTGTTTAGCTTTTATTACTGACTTCAATTTGATGCTATCAAACTCTTCATCATCATCAGATTCTGTAAAATGAATTAATTTTGAACTAAGCCTGATCCTTATCAATCTAGTTCAGACAAGCAAAATTTTACCAATGTCTGACGTTACTTTTCCACCAGCACTAATCTTTTTTACTTTCTTCTCTCTCAGAGAGAGAACAAGCTTCACTTTAGCATCAGAATGATGGTTGCTATCCGCGTGAGATTCAGTTCCTGAGGGTGAAACTTTTGCAGGCTGAATTGGTCGGCTCGTTGATGAAGACTGATTTGACAACATCAACTTGATTTTGGTGGCAGAATCGATTTCTTCGTCACGCGTTCGTCGGTTAACAGTCTTGTAGCCACGCTTCATTATTTCATTTGCAATCTTGATACTTTTGTTATGAAGCTCAAACTCAGATTCCCCTTCAGAGCTAAATTGAAGTGAAAACCTCGTTTACGTAAGGGATGTTTAAAGAAACAGCTCTATGTTTGTCAATAATTACCTGGAATCCTCTGCCACGTAACCAGGCTCCGTAATACTTTTGTTTGGACTGAATTTCTTTTTAGGTACATCATTATTTTTAGCCAAAGCAGCCGCTATCAAATCGTTTGGTCTCGTGATTGTCTCGCTAGGCTTTATTCTGTTCATGCGAGCCAGCAGATTGATGCGAGACTTGACTTTGTGCTCGGGCGACGAAGAACCCAATCTTGAAAACATTGAATTTCCTGAAAACCCTTCCGACGGACTCGGTAAGAAGCCATTGGTCAGGGACAAGCTCGGAACTGAAGACGAGAAGGGACCGGCCTGAAGACCAGGTGGGGCTGGAATCTCGTGTTTCCGCCGCTTTCGCTCGGGAGAATCGCAGCCCGCTGCAGGAGAAATAAAACCTGGTCTTAGGGGGGAGCTCGCTGGACGTTTGAGAAGTCCTGTCTTGATTGAGTCGCTTTTTGAGATTTTGGTATCTTCTGACTCATCACAACTGCTAGGAACTTGAGATGTTGTCAAAGGCTGCAGAAGAAGAAAAGAGAATGTAGATTTCACACGTAAATATATATATGAATTTCAAATCAAACAACCCACCTTTTCTCCTTGCATTTGCATGGTCAGTATCCCTAGCTGTCTGAAAGCATACGAGTTTTTCTCAGCCAGCTGAGTCAGTAGTTTCGCTGCCTCTGCTGGCAAATCCAACGTTAGTGATATGTTGGATTCTGAAATGAACGACATATTTAGACTGTGTTGAGTAATACAAGAAACATTCGTCTATCTATTCAATGTCTTTGCACCGCAAACACGGTGTCTTTTGACCCAATCAAATCCTTCAACGTGTAAAAATGGGTCTGAATCACGTTCTCGTGTCTCGAGAGAAATGTTAATGCAAACATTCAGGGAAAAGGAAGTTCGTAAGAGAATCGCAAGTGATTTTGACAAAAGGAACTTTTTTCCCCACTTTGATGGAATTAAAATGCAAAACAATATATTACAACATCCAAGGCAACTACGTGTCAATTCATTACATTTTCTAGGGCAAAATTAGGCTCTTAAGTAATACTGCATCGTTTTTCAATGGGAATCGATTGTTTTCTCACCATTTCTTGCAACTAATGGCCGAGCAAAAGGTCTTGATAGGCCTTCAGAAGATCCCGCCTGGGGTTGACTTTGTTTTGGAAATGGAAATCCTTGAAAAGCCATCGTGTGTTGCGTAAAAAGACAGATTTAGAAACGCGGTTCGAACACCTCATTAAAACATTACATAGGTATGAAATATCAGGGCTTTCTGGTTAGCACTAGCCATTCACAAAGTTCAATTTTTTGGCCATCCAGTGACGAGTCCACATTTTCCTCATCGTGAAAAACTCTCTTCTACATCGTTTTTTGGCCAAACAGCTTCGTGGGTCACAAGATTTGCCCGTTAGCGTTTCACAGACATGGCCTTTTTACAGACTTCAGTCATGTTTACACGCACAATAGTTTCACTACATATTTTTCACTATAAACAATGGCCGCCATTCAATAGCTTCAGCCAGTCAGCTTAGACCTTCGATCAGAAACGCCAAAGATACAACATAAAATGTTGAACGAACCAAGGTAAGTATTGCCGCGATCGCTTTGTTCCCCTCCACCGATGTCCACAACACAAAGAAAACTGTCCTAACGCATTTTTTGTCCGCCAGATGGCAGCTAAGCGCTCCCTTTCACCGTGCTGCTGTCAATGTACGTTCCGTAATTGACGATTGACCGTCTGGCTGGCTTGGCCAGTCGCTGCCAGCCCCCGCCCTCCTTCCCTCAGCCAAGCGTGTTTCTGGCCCGCAGCGCCCAGATCAAAGGTAAATGGAAGAAGCATGAACAGGTTGGTGCCTGGCTTAATTCGCACGTTTTCACAAAAGGATTCATTCGGAGAAGAAAAAAGAGATGTTCAGTTTTGGAGACGTTCTGTTTATATCTCAAGTGAATCAAGGATTGCCTTTTGAACAAGACTGTCTGAATGACACGTGTCAGAAAAATGTCGTCACTGCTCTTAATAAGATACCTCTTATACTTTCACGTGTTTTTATTACTTTTTTCATATCTTAATGTATATTGTGCTTAATTGTTTTATTTCTCTCTTCAATCAATTACTTATTAAACGGGAATAAAATGCTTTTCACGTTGCGTCGCTTAAACAAACAAACAAACAAATGTTCGTATTTTTGGCAGGCGGCTCAATTGACGCAGGCCGTTTCGGGCCGCACGTGGCTTTTCGCTTCGGCCGGTGCACGCAAATAACTGCAAAGCAAGGCAGTCACACTTTCTCGGAAAAGGGTGACCGGACGAATGACCAATGAAAGTGAAATGCTGAAAAAAACTCGATTGAATCAACATTCTACTAAAGACTTTTTTAAAGTGTGCTCTTTCTCGATTTGTTTGTTCCAACAAATCTTGTAAGATTGATTTTTAAAAAATGCACACCTTTTTCCACAGATATCTACGCTAAAAAAACTTTATACCATTTCCCTTGATTTTAGTGTCGGTCACGCAACATCGCCCAGCCGGCACCTTTTTCTCATTGGTTTGAACCTCTGAGGCCCCATAGGTTACATAATAAATGTAGTTTTGTTTGGCTGCAGGCCAGTTACAAACTTATGAGGCCTAAAATGACAGATCTTTTTGGGATGGTCCCCATTCAGTCAACCCTAACGTGCTGGATCTATCTTCACAAAACTAGAGATGGGCCCTGACCCGACCCGAGCATACTTTTGACTCACAGTAAATAAGAGGCCGACCCGCCTTTACACAGGTACTTTTTGACCCGACTCGAAGTTATTTTTGTTGATCCGAAGGGCAGAAAATTGAGAAATTTGACATTTTTAGGGGAATTTTTTACAAACCCAGACCATATATGGCTGGCCCTACCCAGGTCAAAAATTTTTGACCTGCAACCATTCCACACAAGGGAGAAGTTCTAAACTCTCTCTTTGAAGCTTGTGGAGGAAACCCAATCAGACTTGGGATCGTAGACCTACAATGATTCATATTTTCTGTTCCTAACATCTTTTGAGGTCACATAATAATACTTTTTCCTTTGATCAGCATCAAAAAGAACCTTCATTGACCACAAGCTCCAATAGTTATGATCCTAAAGGATTGTTGAATTATTCTCTTGGAATCTTGGAGAGAATCCAGATTCTTAATATTGCAAAAAGCAATCGGTTGGAATCCTATAGAAACATGCAAGGTAATAAGAATCACCAAAAGTGACCACGTCTATGTGGAGTCAGGGTGGTCAATTAGGTGACGCGCCAGATTTCAATTCCGGCGGCCCAGATTCGACTCCCACCTGGGGTACCCTTCCCCAAAAAAGATCAATAAAATCACCTATTGTGCCTTAAGAATGAAAAAAATGATAAAAAAAGTGAACTTCACCTTATCTTCTTCAATGATCCTTTTAAAAATCCTTTTTGAGATAAGATATATCCTTAGAAATGAAAGTATTCATTAGTATTCATTTTGTGCTAAAATATTTTGAGTTTTTTGAAGAAACTTTATTATGTGAGTACCATCCAAGCAAAGTATCAAAAGTATCTTTAATCTGGAATTTATTTACTTTTTCATAAATTATTACTTTTTGGTTAAACAACATGCTTGATGTAACTTGACATACAAGTCAGCCAGTTTGATCCGACTTTGAAGATTAAAATTATCAATTTAGTCTACAGATTCCATGTGAATAGCCTAAATATGGATTATTAATGTAGACTGCGCACACGGATCTCAATCTTTAGATTTAAGTTTACGATATTTTACCATTCTGATCACGCAACCTTTTATTCACATCTGATTCCCAAGCGCCCCTGATCAGCGCGCTCCTGTCTCACATGTAAATAAAAGGCCTGTGTGCCTTATGAACAGTATCTAGTTATTCTCTATGAGCTTAGACGTAAGTACTTAGAGTAGATAGTTCAATTCCTTTCTAAGGATATTAAATTATAAAAGTGTATTTGATATTATGTGTCAAAACTAACCCAAATAAAGTACTATGAGCATAGTTTACAACCATTTTTTATTTTCATAAGAAGGGTTTAGTGTTCATAAGCATGGGTTAAGATATTTCATCTTCCCTTCATTATCTTTGCACTCATCTTCATGACCGCATCGATCAGTAAGTCTGCATTAATATTGACATGAGAAACTTTTGTCGGGTAATATTGATTGTGAATCAATGTGAATGAATAATATTGAATCGCAGAACTATAATTGTTCTTTTACACACTGGATTCTCCAAGAGTATCCTCCTAAAACTTGTCCCAAGAACCCAAGGACCCATTTATCCCTGACCAAGGGCAGATTTATTCTTGACCTCCCTTTTTGAGAAAAAAGAATCTTTTAGTGAATATGCTGAAATACACAACATACTTAAAACTTTGGACGGAATCACCCTTAATACTTTTTTTTAACTTTTTAACAAAAAATTAACTTTTTATAACAAACTATCTTTTTACACTCCTTATCAATTTTGAACAAAACTAGTTGAATGAAAGCCTTGAGAAGACTGAACCAGAAGAGGGTGGGCTGGATTCCAAGTTAGTCCGGATAGAAAAGGAAAATTAAATCCATGAAGTCTAGATGTGTTTTTCTTGAAATCTGAAGCTCCTGTAATTATATGTAGGTTGTGTGGATGTTGTCAATAAGTCCCTTTTTCTATAAGTAAATCTTTTTCTACACCCAACCTTTCCTAACACAAATAAACAAGAATTTGGTTGAAGAAAATTTCTTAACCACTTAGTTCAATCGTCATGAATATTTTGAAGCTATGTTTAATGTCAGACCAAGTAACTAGACAACGTCATTCGTTTTGTATCTTTTTTCAACTTAACCTCAGATTCTCAACATGCTCACTTATATACCCTGACCTAATCAGGATACTGATAGATAGTACACCTAAGTGGTTCTCCAGACACCAAACAAGAAACATGATGCATAATGAGAAACCCAGACATTAGATAGGATATCTGATGTAACTAGTTTTCCCAGAAAAAGAATCTCCTGATATGAGAATCTTGATCATGGGAAACACAATATTCTTAGGTGTAATAAATACATGATATTAAGTTACTACAATATTTTTTTATTATGGATTCTTATTGACTTACCTTGCAATACAAAGTTAGAGTTGAGCCCATTTTGTTATTTTTTTTTGTAACCAAAATGTCCAAATTTGGTTTATTTTTCACCCTGGTCAATAAGAATTTTGTAATTTGTAAATTTTACTTTATCCGTTAATAATCTTCTTGTCTGAACCCGACCAGTAAGACTTCAAATACTATACTGGAGCTTTCTTTTTTACCATAAACTTTTAGGGATTATCTATTGATCGACAGTTACTAAAAGAGTTTTTGTAAATAATTTACTTCAAGTAAAAATACCAAATCTTTTCGTGGGGCCTGTCGAATAACAATCATATAAGGTATACCTCAACCTGGAGTCCTGATTCCTTAACTAATCTAATACTATAGTTCACATTATCTTTTAACAAATTAGCATACTAAAATAAAAACTGAGAACCCAAAGCAAAAAGGTACCTAATAACAAATTGGCTTAAGCAGCCAAGGGTCAATATCACTTCAAAACCCAAACGTCTTTTTCAATAAAATTCTTATTTTATCACATATAAGGCATATTTGTTGGTCCATTATTCCTGGATTTCACATAACTGATCAATCCAGTTTATTGTATAGTAGCTCCTCCAGAGGTTGATTTTAACAATGTATATAATTTTCTATAAAGTAAAATGTAGGAAATACAATTATTATACTTTTTAAGAGTTTACAGTCAATAACAAAAATTCTCTCTAGCTATCTTTTAAGGATTTGTAAAAGAGATTTGAGAAGCATAGCGCCTGGAATCTTCAGCTGAGAGCTTTTTTTATCTGGGATGAGTTGATAGAAGGCAAAAGGTCATAATTAAGGGATGTTAGGGGGTTCCACCTGGGGAAAAACCTCCTGCCCTTGCAGTCGCAACTTGAAATAATAAAAGAATGTTCACTTCAAATTATTACGAATCAGATGGGGGTTAAGATTACAGTTTAGCCAGGAAAACTTAACGTTTCTTGCAATTGGGCATGCTCTATTGGCAATCTTTTGGCGACCAATTTTCCGAATACTGGGATCAAAAAAGAACAGTTGATTGGGTTTTCATATTTCTCTGTACCCACGGCTGGACATCAGGTTTATGTAGACAGCCAGCCAAACAGCCCTAGCTTGGTGTCCTATCCAAAATGGGTTGTGGTTGTTAAGTCATCCAAGTCTTCAGTGCAAGTGTTCTAGCAGGAAACTCACACCACATCCTTGGGAGCATCTTTTGTGTACTTGCTGTGACCCATTCTCAGTTGATCATCGACTGGTAAACCTTCAGTATGAGTAGCTGACTTTGAAAGTGTATTGACTTCACCCTCTTTATTTCACAGTGTCACCCAGACTTGAGCAGTACTTACATATAGAAATGAATAAAAACATCTGTCCATCACGTTAGGGAAC
>Ga0194133_10006950_pt1:0-5000 | contig 13718 bp, 8 predicted proteins | sample TA2KigOf40mmetaG_FD_155448 | JGI IMG/M metagenome (GOLD analysis project Ga0194133, IMG submission 155448) | Freshwater microbial communities from Lake Tanganyika, Tanzania - TA2015055 Kigoma Offshore 40m | ecosystem: Environmental > Aquatic > Freshwater > Lake | place: Tanzania: Lake...
CTGAAACAGTGGTTATCAAATACGGCGGTAACGCCATGTCTGGCGAATCGGGCTTGCGCCACTTCGCTGAAAGCGTTGCGGCACTGCTTGACACCGGGGTTGAAGTAGTGGTCGTTCATGGTGGTGGCCCGCAAATAAACCAAGGCCTCGCTCGGGTAGGCATCGAATCAGAGTTTCGACACGGGTTACGAGTTACCTCACCTGCTGCCATGCAGGTCGTGAGAGCAGTCTTGGTGGGCGTTGTCCAACGCGAAGTGGTGAACGCGTTGATTTCTGCTGGCGTTAATGCCATAGGCGTGGCTGGTGATGAAGGTTTGTTAATTGCCGAAAAGCACCAACCAATCGTGGACGGGGTGCCAGTCGACCTAGGCCTAGTCGGGCGAGTAACCCACGTGAACGCAAAACCCTTAACTGAGCTGCTCGCTGCTGGCTACACCCCGGTGGTCACAGGTGTGGGTAAAGATGAGTCAGGTCAGTGCTACAACGTCAACGCAGACGTCGCCGCCGGCGCTCTTGCCGGTGTGCTGCAAGCAGATCGCTACGTCGTGCTGACCGACGTCGACGGTGTCTATCGCAACTGGCCAGACAAAGAGTCTTTGATTGAGCAATTGACACTTAATCAAGCTCACGCTTTGTTGCCCAAACTCGACGCCGGCATGTTGCCCAAGATGCAGGGGTGCCTAGACGCCCTGGCTAATGGTGCCGGCGAAACTCAAATCATCAATGCAGATATTGACCAAGCAGGTTTCGTTTCAGCCGCAAAGGGCACTCGAGTCGGTACTTTGATTACCAAATGAGGCACATATGAAATTGCCGAACCTAAGCCCCATACCGCCCTACGCACACAAGAACATGCCACGCACTACAGCAACCTGGCTTGATCGCTGGGATTCATCGCTTATGTCGTCTTATGCGACACCCAAAGTTGTTCTAGAGAGCGGCCGCGGGGCACTGGTCTTTGACGTCGAAGGTAAGCAATACATCGACTTACTCGCGGGTATAGCCGTAAACGTTCTAGGCCATGCCCACCCTGCTGTTGTGGCGGCCATAACCAAGCAGGCGAATCTGCTAGGTCATGTATCAAATCTCGCTGCCACACCCGTTGGCATCGAATTGGCCGAGTGTCTCTTGGGGCACTTAAATTCAGATGGACGGGTGTTCTTCTGCAACTCAGGGGCTGAGGCCAACGAGGCAGCCTTCAAGCTCGCGCGCCTAACTGGCAAAGAAGCAGTCGTATCTATGTCAGGCAGCTTTCATGGCCGCACCATGGGGGCGTTGTCACTTACTGGGCAACCTGCCAAGCGAGAGCCGTTTGAACCCTTGGTGCCAGGTGTTCGATTCGCCGAGTTCGGTGATGCGAATTCGGTCAGTTCTCACATGACCTCAGAAGTTGGCGCGGTGTTTGTTGAGCCGATCCAAGGCGAGGCTGGCGTTGTCGTGCCACCTCGAGATTTCTTGGCATCAGTGCAAAGGGCCACTCGTGCAAGCGGAGCCCTGTTGGTCGTAGACGAAGTGCAAAGCGGCATGGGCCGCACAGGTTCGTGGTTTGCTTACCAAAACCCGTCGGTTGCCGAAGGTGAAATTGCGCCAGACGTGGTGACTTTGGCCAAAGGCCTTGGTGGGGGAATCCCCATCGGTGCATGCGTTGTGCTATCTGATACCGCCCCAAGGTTTAGCGCTGGCCAACACGGCTCGACCTTCGGTGCGAACCCGATTGCTTGTGCCGCAGCGCTAGCCGTCTTTGACACGGTTGATCGCGAAGATCTTCTGCCTCGCGCCGCCGCACTTGGGCAGACGATTAAAGCCCGCCTAAACGAAATCGCACCGAAAGTGAAAGAAGTCAGAGGGGTCGGGCTTCTACAAGGTGTGGTGCTAAAAGACGATTCGGCCAAAGAAGTCGAAACGCGCTGCTTGGCTGACGGGGTGTTACTCAACGCAGCCACCCCAAATGTGGTTCGCCTGGCCCCGCCCTTGGTCATTTCTGACGGTGAGCTCTCAGCCGCCCTAGACGTGCTGGTCACAGCCATAGACAGGTCTGTCAAATGACGTCTTCGCCAAATGGGGTCTCATGCCACGCCAGTTAGCAGACACAGCGTTGGCCAGGCAGCGCGCGATCGTGCAGATTATTCGAAAGCACAAGGTCGCAAACCAACAAGACCTACAGAGACACTTAAAGAAGGCCGGGCATACCGTCACGCAAGCGACCCTTAGCCGCGACCTTGATGCGGTCGGGGCAAGAAAGTCAGGTACTGGGCGAGCGCGCAAGTACGTAATAGAAAAACCAAGCACCGAGGCCGGGGCAACGCTGCCGCCGCTTGGTCGACTATTGCTCGAGGTTGACCATGCCGGCAACCTGGTCGTGGCCAAAACCCCGCCCGGGGGCGCTCAACTACTCGCGGCAGAGGTCGATAAACGTGATCTTCGTGAGATTGTTGGCACCGTGGCAGGCGATGATTCGGTGCTAATCGTGACGCGAACACCGGCTTTGGCAAAGAAGTTCGCAAAAGACATAATCAAATTGGCTAATCAGCCATCGAGAAGGTAAGGGGTAAATAGAAGTTGGCTAACAGAGTGGTACTCGCATATTCAGGTGGCCTTGACACCTCGGTTGCAATCGGATGGATCGCCGAATCAACAGGGGCTGAAGTCATCGCCGTGGCAGCCGATGTCGGCCAAGGCGGCGAAGACATGGACATCATCAAGAAGCGTGCCCTCGAATGTGGTGCCGTCGAAGCAGAAGTTCTCGATCTAAAAGATGAATTTGCCGAAGATTTCTGCCTACCCGCACTGCGAGCCAACGCCTTATATATGGACAGATACCCACTCGTCTCAGCGCTCTCAAGGCCGCTGATCTCGAAGCACTTAGTCGAGGCTGCTGAGCGATATGACGCAGAGATCGTGGCGCACGGCTGCACAGGTAAAGGCAACGACCAAGTGCGATTCGAAGTAAGCATCGCCGCACTTGCCCCACACCTACGCGTGATCGCCCCCGTTCGCGACTCTGACATGACTCGAGACAAAGCAATCGCCTTCGCTGAGGCAAATGGCCTGCCTATCGATGTCAACAAACGATCGCCGTTTTCGATTGACCAGAACGTCTGGGGTCGCGCCATCGAAACCGGCTTCTTAGAAGACATCTGGAACGCACCGACCGAAGAGATCTTCAGTTACACCTCAGCGCCAAATGCCCAAGCCGAGCCGGACGAGGTCGTAATCACCTTTGAAAAAGGCGTGCCAGTCGCACTCGATGGGCAAAAGATGTCAATGCTTCGAATCATCGAAGAGCTAAACCGCCGAGCCGGGGCAGCTGGCGTTGGGCGCATAGACATGGTCGAAGACAGGCTGGTTGGTATCAAGAGCCGCGAGGTCTATGAGGCCCCGGCCGCACTAGTGCTAATCGCTGCACACATGGAGCTTGAAAACGTCACTACTGAGCGCGAGCTCGCGCGATTTAAGCGAGGTGTCGATCAACGCTGGTCTGAGTTGGTCTATGACGGCTTGTGGTTCTCGCCCTTAAAGTCGAGCCTGGATTCATTCGTTGATTCCACCCAAGACGCAGTCTCAGGTGAGATCCGAGTGCGATTACACACGGGTCAAGCCGTAATCACCGGGCGAAAGAGCAGCGAAAGCCTTTACCGCTATGACTTGGCTACCTATGACAGCGAAGATGTCTATGACCAGTCGAAGGCAAAGGGCTTCATAGACATATTTGGCATGACGACTCGTCTAGCTGCGGAGCGTGATCGCCGTCGCGGCAAATGAGGCAGGCAAGTTATGGGGTGGTCGATTTCAAGGTGGCCTAGCGCCTGAAACATTCGCACTATCTGTCTCAACGGCGGTTGATTGGCGCCTGGCCCTCTATGACTTGTCGCAGACGAAGGCTTACGCGGCTGAACTAACTCGTCTAGGGGTAATCAAGCCGGTGCAAGCCGAAGCCATTGAGCGGGCGATCGGGCAGATGCAAGAACAGATCGCAAGTGGTGCGATCGTGCCGGCCGCAACAGACGAAGACGTTCACTCGGTAATCGAGCGCGAATTGGTCGCGCGCGTTGGTGAGTTCGGCAGCTTGGTGCGCACTGGCCGAAGCCGCAACGACCAAGTCGCCACCGATTTCAGGCTCTATTGCCGCGGGGCTGCTCGCGAGATCGCGGGGCAACTTGCCAATTTGGTCGCAGCATTAATCGCGCAGGCCAATAAGCACGTTGATTCGGTTATGCCCGGCTACACGCATTTGCAACGCGCCCAACCCGTCTCACTAGCTCAAGTACTCGGCCGACATGTAATTTCTTTCTTACGGGACGGGGTCAGGCTGCAAGCAGCTGAAGCTTCTGCAGATGAACTGCCGCTTGGTTCGGCGGCACTGGCAGGCAGCGGTTTTGATCTCGATGTGAATCGCTTGGCAGGGTTGCTGGGCTTTTCGAAAGTGGCGAGTAACTCGGTTGACGCAGTAACCAGCAGGGATTTCGCGGTTGATCTGGCATATGCAAACGCGATGATCGGTGTGCATCTCTCACAACTGGCCGAAGACATCATCTTGTGGGTAAGTGCCGAGTTCGGGTTCGCCAAGTTAGACGACGCTTTCTCGACGGGCTCTTCGATCATGCCGCAAAAGAAGAACCCAGACGTGGCTGAACTTGCTAGGGGTAAGTCAGCCGGGTTGATTGGCGATCTCACCAGTTTGTTGGTGCTACTTAAAGGTCTACCTAGTGCTTACAACCGTGACCTTCAAGAAGACAAGCAGGCTGTCTTTAGCGGCGTTGATTCCTTGTTAGTCACGTTGCCTGCGATGAGTGGCTTGGTGCGCACTCTCGAATTTGATGTGCCTGCGATGGCGGCGCATGCGGGTGCGAATCACTCGCTGGCTACCGAATTGGCCGACTGGTTCGTAGGTGCTGGGGTGAGTTTTGCTAATGCGCACGCGGTCACTGGGCGTCTGGTGCAACGAGCTGAATCTCGTGGTAAGGACGTGACTGGTTTGACTGCAGCTGATCTCGAAGGCG
>Ga0194133_10006950_pt1:10000-13718 | contig 13718 bp, 8 predicted proteins | sample TA2KigOf40mmetaG_FD_155448 | JGI IMG/M metagenome (GOLD analysis project Ga0194133, IMG submission 155448) | Freshwater microbial communities from Lake Tanganyika, Tanzania - TA2015055 Kigoma Offshore 40m | ecosystem: Environmental > Aquatic > Freshwater > Lake | place: Tanzania...
CCGCCGTATGACCAAGGGTTCCAGGGTCAAGCTAATCTGCCCTGGGTAAGTCGGGACCTAAGGCGAGGCCGAGAGGCGTAGTCGATGGACAACGGGTTGATATTCCCGTACCGGCGTTGTTGCGACCGTGCTGAGCCCGGTAATGCTAAGTAACCGAACCGAGACACCCTTCGGGGTGGCCTTGGGGAGTGTGCGAACCGAACCGGTAGTAGGCAAGCAAAGGGGTGACGCAGTAAGGCAGCCCAACCCGGGCGATGGTCGACCCGGGGTAAGGACGTAGGCCGAGATATAGGCAAATCCGTATCTCACTAAGGCCGAGATCTGATGCCGAGCCGATTAAGGCGAAGTGGGTGATCCTAAGCTGTCAAGAAAAGCCTCTAGCGAGTGACAAAGCCGCCCGTACCCCAAACCGACACAGGTGGTCAGGTAGAGAATACCGAGGCGATCGAGAGAACTGTGGTTAAGGAACTCGGCAAAATGCCCCCGTAACTTCGGGAGAAGGGGGGCCAAAAGCTGTGAGGGGGTTCGCCCCCCAAGCGGAGATTGGCCGCAGAAACCAGGCTCAAGCGACTGTTTACTAAAAACACAGGTCCGTGCGAAGTTGTAAAACGATGTATACGGACTGACGCCTGCCCGGTGCTGGAACGTTAAGGGGACGGATCAGCGGCTTCGGCTGCGAAGTTCAGAACTTAAGCGCCAGTAAACGGCGGTGGTAACTATAACCATCCTAAGGTAGCGAAATTCCTTGTCGGGTAAGTTCCGACCTGCACGAATGGCGTAACGACTTGAGCGCTGTCTCAACCATAGACTCGGCGAAATTGCACTACGAGTGAAGATGCTCGTTACGCGTGGCAGGACGGAAAGACCCCGGGACCTTTACTACACCTTGGTATTGGTGGTCGGTGCGGCTTGTGTAGAATAGGTGGGAGACTTAGAAGCATTCACGCCAGTGAGTGTGGAGTCGTCGGTGAAATACCACTCTTGTCGAATTGGCTGTCTAACCTCGATCCATTATCTGGATCAGGGACAGTGCCTGGCGGGTAGTTTAACTGGGGCGGTTGCCTCCCAAAAAGTAACGGAGGCGCTCAAAGGTTCCCTCAGCCTGGTCGGCAATCAGGTGTTGAGTGCAAGTGCACAAGGGAGCTTGACTGCGAGACAGACATGTCAAGCAGGGACGAAAGTCGGAACTAGTGATCCGGCACCGGCAAGTGGAAGCGGTGTCGCTCAACGGATAAAAGGTACCCCGGGGATAACAGGCTGATCTTGCCCAAGAGTCCATATCGACGGCATGGTTTGGCACCTCGATGTCGGCTCGTCGCATCCTGGGGCTGGAGTCGGTCCCAAGGGTTGGGCTGTTCGCCCATTAAAGCGGTACGCGAGCTGGGTTTAGAACGTCGTGAGACAGTTCGGTCCCTATCCGCCACGCGCGCAGGAGTCTTGAGAGTACCTGTCCCTAGTACGAGAGGACCGGGACGGACGAACCTCTGGTGTGCCAGTTGTTCCGCCAGGAGCATGGCTGGTTGGCTACGTTCGGACGAGATAACCGCTGAAAGCATCTAAGCGGGAAGCTCAACTCGAGATGAGGACTCCCACAAGTCATTTGGTAAGGCCCCCAGCAGATTACTGGGTTGATAGGCCGGAGGTGGAAGCACAGCGATGTGTGAAGCTGACCGGTACTAATAGGCCGAGGACTTGGCTCCATTTACTTAAGCTCGTGTTCTCTGTGTAGCTCTGGGGTTGTGGGCAATTTTGCCCTCAGTGCCAAGGCCAGATCAATGTGGTCGGCCTAGCGAATAACTCCATAAAGTTTCGGCGGCCATAGCGAAGGGGAAACGCCCGGTCTCATTCCGAACCCGGAAGCTAAGCCCTTCTGCGCCGAGAGTACTGCCTGGGAGACTAGGTGGGAGAGTAGGACGCCGCCGGACATTTTTTTCTATTCTGCGAGAACCCGCCACTACCCCGGCGGGTTATCCTCGGTGTCTGACTCGATTGGCAACGTCGTGAATACGCGCTCTGCGCCTATGTGGATGCCGATACTGGCCTCCGGATCGCTATTGGTAGTTGCAACAATACTTGCGATCTCTCGCGGCAGTCTTTACGGCGATGGTGCCTACTATCTAGTTTCCTTGATTTCAGGCGATCTTTTGATGCCGCCTAATCGGGAGCCCGCAACATTTATAAGGCACCTACCGGTAATCGCGGCGATTAAGTGGGGTATTTCAAACACGTCCCTTCTGAGTCTCATTATGTCATTGACGTACGTGTTCGTTCCACTTCTCATTTGGATATCCGCATTCTTCATCGCCTCGACAGACAATGCGAAATTTCTACTTATTACTTACATGAGCTTGGCATCCGCCGTCGTAACTTGGCTTTTTAGTGTTTCGGAGTTAGTCTTGGGAATACCGGCTGTTGTAGTTGCATCACTAATCTTGAGCTCTAGAAACCAATTGTGTTTTCTTGAGAAATCAGCTGCAATCACGCTTTGTTTTCTTGTTATTACTACGCACGAGGCGCTTGCGCTCTGTTCCGTCCTAATTCTATCTCAGGTAATTTTGCGGAGAAGATTCTTTAATGACCAGTCGGAGAGTAAGGCCCTTACCGTTGTCGCGGCTTTATGTTTACTCAATCTGGTTTGGTCCTTATCGATGCTTATCGATGATCTTAACCCGAACTCTAAATACTTTTTCGACGCTCTTTTTGATTTTACCCCGTTTCCGGTCGCCGCGTTTACGTGCCTTGTCATGCTGAGCATGTTGTCGTGGACCGCGGTTCTGTCTTTCCAGAGTCCGCCCTTCGTCTTTGTAGCCGCTGGACTCATAAGCCTAATGGCTGTTTTGTCTGGATTACTGCTAGCACCAAACTTCCTCCTTTCTCCCTACTTTAGTTATGTAGGACGAGCCTGGATTCTGGTTCTGGCCTGTGGCACCCAAATTCTGTTTATGTGGCTGTTCCTACTCAGGTGCAAAGTACCGCCCATTGCGGTGCAGTCCCGCGGGAGTCGTTTCACATATCTGCTAAGCGCCTTAGCGCCTCTATTGGTGCTGTGGATACCTCTTTCCCAAGCCTACGAATGGACACGAGCTCAATATGAAGTCAGAAACTTGATAAGCATGAGTCGTCAGCAATTCGTTGACCCAGAAATCTCCTTAAGTTCAAGCGCATCCCGATATATGTGGGGCTGGACTAACCCTTCACTGGGCCTTATTCTCAGACAGAGTCCGAGTGCGGGAGTCCTTCTACCCCCCCAGGGCTGGACACCATTCGACCCCAGTGAAGCTCGCAAGCAAATATCAGACAATTTCACTTGGAGAGCACTTTTCTGAATCGTGACCAAGACGCAGTGCTAGCCACGAGCATTTGTATCCCTCCCTGAAGTCTTCACAGTGCCCGGTTGTCTATCGTCGAGGTATTGCCAGACACCGTAGACGTTGGTGCGAGCGCCCATCACGCTCGCTGCTGGTGCGGCAGCCCTGGGTGCATTGGCGTCAAGATGCACAACCGCTTCTTCGACGCTCAGGCCTTGGGCTTTTGCGGCCCGCACGACTTCTACCCAATCAACCAAGCTTGCTTCAGCCAAATCAAAGGTTTTATCAACGTCGAGCTTGCGCCCGAAGTGGGCAAACATCAACTGAGTTGGGTCGGCCTCGCGAATCTTGGCAATGCTGGCCAGTGCTAAATCAAGGTCGAAGTCTGAGGGTGGGGTAGCGGGTTGAAT
>Ga0194133_10006951_pt1 | contig 13718 bp, 7 predicted proteins | sample TA2KigOf40mmetaG_FD_155448 | JGI IMG/M metagenome (GOLD analysis project Ga0194133, IMG submission 155448) | Freshwater microbial communities from Lake Tanganyika, Tanzania - TA2015055 Kigoma Offshore 40m | ecosystem: Environmental > Aquatic > Freshwater > Lake | place: Tanzania: Lake Tanganyika...
TCTGCATCTGTGTGAATTATACTCTTAAAAAGTTTCAGTAATGTAAATCGTGATAAAAAATCGAAAAGAAAATACACGAATACGAATCTGTGAATAAGCTAGAGCGTAAAACAAGAAAGGCACTAAGAGCAAGTTATGTTGTGAGACAGTCAAAGGCTGTCAGTTTTGGGATTCAAATTCCTTCCCCAACTGCCAGAAAATGGATCCATTTCTATAATGACTTCTAAGTCCTTTTATTGTCTAAAGGATTGTCAAAAAAATTAAATTTTCCCTTTCGAACTATCTTTTTCCAATCTAAATATCGTTTCAAACCCTTTCTAACATATTCCTTGGCTACTTTACCTCTTTCTCCACCCATGGATGAACGACTTTTATTTACACTATAATTATCTAAATGGTGTCCCAATTTCATGTTCACCATTTTGAGCATTTATGTTTATTTATGTAGGAGGGAAGGTTGGCTTCAGAAAAAGAACTAACTCATTGGAAAATCGATGTACTGTTGAACATGCACCTTGAAAAATGGCTTACAGAACCAAAAAAGAAGCTTGAAATGATTTTAAATGACATTTTTTTGTCAAATTCGTCATACCCTTTGTGGAAATTGTTATTAAGGGGGGAAGTATTTGATTTCCTGAAAATAAATTATCCAGATTTTAAGAGATTTTATTTCTTGTCCAGCTCTATTCAATTTGAAAAATCCTGTCATTTAATAATACCTTTTGAAAAATGACATTTCTTTGTAACTTTATGAATTCAAATCGAAAATGATTGGTATACTAAAAAAAATCTCTTGATTTTTTAATATAATAGCGCGTTCGATGCTGTGGGCATTGAGAAGCGGAGATGTGACTTGTGCGGAGAGAGAGCGTGTGCGGGAGCGTAGCGGAAACCCAGTAATAGACCTTCCCAGCCAAGAAAAGAATCAATACTGAACTGTTTATTGAGGGAATGATAATGCTTTATATACACAGTGAAGGTGGGTGGTCGGATCAAGGTGATCGGATCACAAAATATCGGACCTCTCGGAAGAGGGCGGAAATATGGCGGGAAATACTTGCGGGAGTGAAAACAGCGGCAGCCTGTTTAGGTGAACTTACTACTGAAGAGGAGGAAGGAAACCAAAACATGGCATCCTGTTTGAAACGAGTTTGAGCTTGTAAAAGCGAAGAATATTGTAGCGCGAAATATGGATAAAAGAGCGTATGCTACGATAATAATGTATTTTTTACTTCAGGTTCTAGGGCTGACGAATGTGGTGGCAACCGTGTTGTAGCCAAGGCTAGGCAAATAGGGTCTGAGATACAAAGCCTGGATCTTCGGGGTCACTACAACAACCCCGAGTCTTCTTATTATAAGGTAAAAGATTTTGCTTTTGACTTTTACTCTTTCAAGTGTGACGAAAAAAGAATTTTTTATCGATAAGTTAGGCCGTTGCAGAGGAATTACTTTTTCTTCTTGTATCGTTTCCGAACGGGAAAGTTTCTTTTCCGTGGCAAAGCGAAACAGTAACAGACAAATAAAAAACCTGAGAAAATTTATGAGAGTGAAAAAGTTTTTTCCCCTTCAATGCAAAAGACGTTATTTTTTTGCTGCTCGTTGAATCAGGTGGAAATATAAATCTACAACATTTTATAAATCGCTCATTTAACTGCATGCATCAATTTTGTCTCATAACGAATGAAGTTGAGGAAGAAGCATCAAGATGACGTTTTTAGATGAGGATCAGGATAGTTTGTTTTTGTACTTTGGTAATTAAGGAATTACTTGCTGTGTGTGATGCTTTGTTAGGATGAAAAATAAAAAACATCTATTTTGACATCCAGTTATAATAAACAGGAAGCCCAAGGTTTGATTGATTAACCTGGCTTATGCTCCATTGAGGAACTGATTATTCCAGTATGGAAGTATAAGACTTTACAACAATTCTCTACACTGTTATTGTATCTTACTGTCGTCTGGACTATCCCTGTGGTTAAATTTTGGGAATGGCATTTTCCGATGTAATTACTTTGTGTTTTCAATAATTAAATCAGGTTTTTGTTCACGTGATCTGTACAACCATCAATCCTGAACAAGATAGCCATCATGTTGGATGATTGTTTTAAGGCAAATCTTGGGGTCAAAGATCTGACCAGACTGGGAATCAAGTCCCTGATTTCCAATCCACTGACCCCGCATATATATCATTCTTTGATTAGCCCCGACTAATGAGGTTATTTTTCTCTGTTCTTTCACTTCTTTGGATGATTGCTTGTTTAAATGTCAAAAATTTACTGTGAAACTATAGCAAATAAAGAGCAACGGGACCTGAACAGAGCAGGAGAAGCAATCTATTGAGGTATTTTCATTATAGTTTATTAGTTTTATTACCTCAGACATATTTCACGGAAGGTACAGAACATTACTTGCAAGTTTAATAAGAGCGTAATTTGCCCTTACCCTTAATAATGATACTTTGTCAATAAATAAATTTAACTGCAATTTAAAGTTATAAAATAAATCACAGTTGCAGTATCACAATATATAATAAGGGTTTTATCACAGACAGAACATTCTCTTTATGTTTTTTCTTAACAGATCATTGGTCCTGGTTTTTCCAAACCAATCGAAGGTGATCTTGTCCAAGGCCATCCTTGCCCAGTTGCCTATATTCTTTCTTCCAATCTTTCCAAGATGTCCACAATCCTAGGGTTAGGTTAACATCATATTCTTTGCCAATAAATATTACAAACAAACCTGGATTTAAAAAGTAAACATGTATCTAAAATTGAAGTTAAATTTGTATTGCAAACAAATTGAGAATTGATTTTGACAAATAAATAATTGGTTTAGACTATAATAGCTTTAGGCAAATATTTATAATCTATTTACTTGCTGAAGATGTTTTCTCTTGAAACTTTATCTTATTTTTAAAATTACTGCATGGTGAAACAATTCCCATTTGCCCTTTTCAGAATATTTTAACTAAACTAAAAACCTTTTTAGGTTATAGGTTTCATTTCACTCGAAGTGAGACTTTTTGAATAATTTCAAAGGTCAATCAAATAGGTGAATAAGAAATATCTGTTTGGTGTAGTCCAGGTTTTGCTTCATCATAAGAGGTCAGATTTCATTTTACTTTAAATGAAGTTGAATCTTTACAAATATAGATATGATTAATTGCTTAGAATTAACTTGTCTTAGTTTCTAAGCTACAGGAGGTCAAGTGGGCCACAACAAACAAACCATCATCAATTTTACCCACATTTTCTCTGAGATTATCTTGGAAAACTTTTTTCATCAGAGGGGCATTCATTCTTAATAAAAGCTTTTGTTTTGGAAATTTAAATTACTTCTTACTGTTTTTTAATGCTTACCCGACCAAAAAAAATGACTGTATTTCATGTAAAAAATGCATACAATAAGGATTCTGGTAATTCACCAAATAATTTGGGAATAATCTGCAAATTTTAATAACCGATTGTTGAAAAATAAAGGAATAAAATAAATCGACAAAATTTATGCGGTTTCAATCTGTAACTGTTGTGGGATTTTTCCCATCTATATGACATCTGTTAGTAAGGACAAAGTGGTGTACCACTTTTTCAGTCGGGTAGTACATTATTCGTAAAAAGGTCTTGGGTTTTTCATCGTGTCACATGTAAGAATTACTGAGCAAAAACTTTTTTTAGGGTTGTGAATATGAAAGTCGTTATCACTCATCTGTGGATGCATCCTCAGCCGGGGGTGGAAGTGTCGAAGAAGGTCGCCATGGCCATCACCGTCATTTATCACCTACAATGGAAGAGGCCAACGGGTACTGTCAAAGTGATGATCAATACAGGTTCATTCATCCTTTAATTACAAAGGCTTAAAAATGATTTGAAACCAATATACCATGTTTTGATTTTAGCCTTTCAAATTATTCATCAAGTGGTTTCAGCAACAAGTCATCGTTAAATGATAGCGGTGTTGTTGGTGACCAAGAGATGGATAGTGTTTCAGAAGACAAGCTTCGGTTACATGTATGGATATTTTTGCATTTCATTTGGAAAAAAATCATTCCATCTTTGATTATTAAAGGTTCCAATGGACGACCTCGATGCAGAAATAATCAACTGCAAAGACAAAGTTAATGGGAAAAGGCCAAGCAATGTAGACAACCCTGTAGTTGTATCAATGGGTAATTTTCATTATGAATTTAATGGTGTTAAATAAGCTGTTGTGAAATTCTCAAAAGATTGAAGATACAGGAAAAAACTTGCCAGCAACCACCAAATAGTCTTAGTATATTAGAATAGGTTTTTTTTCTTCAAAAAAGGACAGTTCTTAGAAATTCGATTGTGAAAAATTGGAAAATTTTAATTTCTTTGAAACTAATTAATTTTACACAATCAGTGTTAACTTTATAATACATCCAATAATGTCAAAAGACAAGTAAAAGACAAATTTGCATCAATATGACGTTTTTAATTCTTGTAAATCATGAAACATTATCAATTTGATAGTACTTAAAGAAAGGTTTAATAACAGGATTCTGATTACAATCATTGTTACTTTGGTTTAGGCCTCCCATGGTTTCTTTATCTTTTTGCATTCCAGACTTATCATTTGAATTGTCTAAAATTTGGCTAAATCAGGTCTACGTGACTCCTTTTGTTAAGTTAATATTTCAGCATTGTTTTACGAAAAAACTTTTTGTATCTTTCAAAGAAGCTAGGCCTTTGGTGTTCAGTATTCAAACTTCTCTTTTCGCCAACAATCAAATCAATGTGATTAGGTTTAGAGGCTTTAGGCACTTTTCAATCCTCCAATGGCTGACTGCATCCGTTTCTAAATCGGTCTCAGAAGTCCCCTAAACTTTTCAGAAATATTTGCAAGGTGGAAAAGCTCATGCTTAAGTATCCAGATACACAAAACAAAATGAAACTTTAATTCTATCAATTTAGATATGCGAAAAAGAGGTGATTTAGGTTTTTTTTGTTTGAATTTTCAAATCTTCTTTTGTAGAAAAAGTATTTTGCCAAGCTCAAACATATTTCAGTCATTTGAAAAACTAGTGTAAATGGAATTTCTTTTTTTTCTGTTTTAAATTTCTCTTGTAAAGTGTGATAAAAAATGGCTGTCAAGATTTATTCTGTTGCTTGTATAAAATATAAACTCTCAATATATTTGCAACAGGGAATACAAATGAGCAAACAAACAAACAAATAGCTAAATAAATGGAGCAGACTAAGTTCATCCAGTTTAAATCTTATATTTTCAAAGAAAGAAAACTGCTTGAATGAATGTGTCAAGGATGATTTGCTCTTGAAAACACATTCAAGCTAAATTATTGATTCAATTTTAACTCCCACATTTTATCAGTTTTGAGTAGGAAAATGTTCCTATAACTGAAATGTCTGTCACTTTCTTTGAGACTTTCTAATTGTTAAAAGTTGTATTCTTTGATGAATCACACAGCTTTAGAGAAAACTTTTTGTTTGACAGACACACCTGAAGATCGAAATTGTCCAGGGTGCAGAAGATGCTGCATTAGCTACTCCTGTTGGTTAAAATTTCAGGTACATTCATTCATAAAAACCATCAGAAACACAAAAAACATGAAAAGTGCGAAATTCTTTTAGGACATCCTATTCAGAGTGGTCCATGACACCTTTTTTGACGGTACTGTGACTTTGTGCATCATTCTAAACACAGCTTTTTTAGCAATAGAACATCATGGAATGAGTCCCGAGCTTGATGAAACCCTAGAAATGGGAAATAAGGTAAAGCCAAAGTCTTTTTTATTTTAAGTAGCATCAAACTTTAAAGTACCTGACCATTTGATATTGAATTACCTTTGGTTTCCTTTTTTCTCTATGATCCTTAATTCCACCCTTCCTCTCAATTTTGATTGGCCGGTCGATTATTTTTTATGGTTAATTAAAACTAAAGACCTCCCTGAATGAGATAGACATCATAAGATGACTGTTTAATGTTGATCCAGGGTTCAAGGCTTGCCCAGACTCGGGATCAAACCCTGAAACTCTCAGTTCTCAGCCAGTTGTCATAGCAAGGAGCCACGACGAACCCCATGGACTTTAAAATTCTTGTCAGTTACTTGATTAAATTTGATAATTATGAATAAAAGATTAAGAGCAGATATCTCTGTTAATCAAGTTTCTGCACAACAATCAATCCTGACTGAGCTAATCAGCAGCATCTGGAAATGATTAATTAAGGCAAATCCAGGGAGCAAAGATTTTCACTAGGTTGGGAGGATTTAACCAAAGTCTCAAATGTCATAGTCAATAGGCCATGGTAACCTCTTGCTCTGTTTTTGAGCTTTGCAAAAGTAACTTGATTAAAATCATTAGCTTATTTATAATATGAAATGTTTTGATCACAACAATGCTCAAGGAAAATGGGAAAAAGTTTCAAAATATTTTAAAAAATCGAGGTATCTTCTCGATTTGTGGAAAACAATATGCCACAAATGGATGTTTTGAAATCCAAAAAGCTCAGCCATGATCCATTTTGCAAAACAGAGAGTTAAAAGGTAAATAAGCATCAAAATATTTTTCCTAGGTGTTCACTGCATTTTTTACCTTGGAAGCTTTCCTTAAATTGCTTTCTTTGAGCAAAGAATACTTTTCAAGCGGCTGGAACATTTTCGATCTCATCATCGTCGTCGCCAGCTTAATAGACCTTTCTGTTGAAAGTGTCAATGGTATATCTGTACTTAGAGGAATGAGATTGGTGAGTCACAAAGTTTATACTGATACAATTAAACATGATTTGATCAAGTATTTGGAGGGAGGTAAGTTTTGCATTCTTCCAAACAGATGCGAGTGTTAAAGCTGGCTCAATCTTGGACCACTATGAAAGTATTGCTCAGCATTATCATATCCACATTGGGTGCCCTTGGTAACCTGACCTTCCTCTTGATAATTGTCATCTACATCTTTGCTGTGCTCGGGATGCAACTTTTTGGAAAAACCTACACAGAAGAAAACTTCTACCCAGATCCTGTTCCCAGGTAATAAGTCTTGTGAAAGTGGAAATTTAGAAAACTGAAGATAATAAATAACCAATTTGACTCTCCTTTTTCATCATAAACTTTTTTTCAGATGGAACTTCACTGACTTCTTCCACTCTTTCATGATGATTTTTAGAATTTTATGCGGTGAATGGATAGAGCCTTTGTGGGACTGCATGAGGGCAGAGGCACGATTGGTGAGAACTTTTTTCTAAAGTACTTAATGTGTGCCTTCTAACAAAGTCAATGGACCATGTCAGGCAGTATCATAAAGTTCCTCAGAAGATGTTGGCAAAATTTTGATTACCTCTTTAGCAGAAAAATGGAAATAATATGACAATAAAAACATATATTTATTTTACCTTTTAGAGTCTATATAAGTAATCACTCAAACATTTTGTTTCAAGCAATTAAGCAAGGGTATAAAAAGACTAATATTGGCTCCCTTTCTCTACATTTGTTCCTCATAAAAATAATGAAAAGCTCTTTTTCTCATGCAAAAATCTAAATCCTCGTAAAATTTCCCTAGGGTGTTGCTGAATCTTGCCTAGCTATCTTTCTTCCAGCACTTGTCGTAGGTAACTTCATGGTCCTCAACTTGTTTCTTGCCTTGTTGCTTAACAGCTTTAACTGTGAAGAGCTCAAGTCCAGGAAGGAGGTAAACTTTTTACATATAAAATCTATGGGATTATTGTAAATATGAAATAATTTCTCTGCTCTTACATTAGATGACAAGAATCATGAAGTTTATAGAGATACTTTTTATTCTGTAAAAAAAGTTTGCCTGTTTTGATTTCTGTTGCTTATGGCCAATCATGATTATGAGGGAAACTCTGGAATTTCGTCCCCTCATTATGTGCAACTAAATAACTTTGATAGGATTTTGTACAGTTATTACTTTCGTCGTTGCAAGGCAATCTCTCTGCATGTAATTCAAGTTATTCCAAGGAAGTGCATGACACTTTTCCTTTGCAACGCAACAGAAGTCATTAAAACAAGTAGAGAAATGGAGAGTCTCTAGATCTTGGTATAATTATGTTAAGAAAAAAGATTAGATCAAGCTTTTCAATCTTACTGAAAACTAAGGGTCAAGGTTGACTATCTTCATCCATCTGCAGGAACAGGGTTACAAACCCATTAAGGAATTTCTAGCTTTATTTCATTTTTTGACTCAATTACATTGAAATGATAAAAGCCTTATACTCAATTCATTTTTTCCACTTTTTTCATCAACCAGCAAAAAATTTGAATTTTATGACCCTCTGCCAAGTTACTCAAACATTTTTTTCATCTTCACTCTTAAAGGATAAATTTTCCTCTTCAATCCACATTTTACTTTCTAATTATTTACAAATCTGAATAGAAACTTTATGGGTTTTGAGAGCAGTTGATAAAAAAACTCATCTGTGAAAAATCCCAAGGGAAGACGTATGACATCAATGGCACATGCAATGTTTCTTATGCTTGTATCATTTTGCTACAACATAGTGATGTATAATATTAGATTTTATAATGCCAGGTCATTATCTAGCCATCTCTGGCCTCAATGAATCACTTAATTGATACACTGAACAGTTCACTTTTAGCCTGTTGGTGTCAGATTTCGGCTAGATAATTGACATGCAGAGATTTATTTCATCTAACATTTCTTATTTTTAAAACTTCTTTTCAGTCTTTGGAACAGGAAGTAAGTGGCTGAGTGTGATTTGTCTCATTCGATGCTGACAGACATGCTGTCTGTCTAAGTTGTCAAATTTTTTATCACCTGAAGGCCTTCATGTTCGACTGTTTTTCATTTAATTAGCCTTGTAAATACTATGGGACTTCGACTTTCTTTTCTTTTTGGTTTTTCTCTGTTTGTGTTGTTATTGTTGTTTCAAAACTTACTTAACGCCAGCAAAACTGACGTTCATGTGATCGAACAGATGATCAAATACTTGAGCTTTAATTGCTGTCTAAAAAAAGGCAGTCAATGTTTTTTTTTAGTTTTTATTCATGCACAGAAAGGTCTGTTTCAAGTCAAAAAAGGTCTTAAAATATTGTCAATGTTTCTCTTCTAGCAGGAAGTCATCATCATTTTTCATATGAAACTGTAAAAAAAATTTCACTAGATTTGGGAGATCAGCAGATAAAGGTATAGCTAATTTAATTTTTAGGCTTGAAGAAATTTTCAAATGCAAAAAGATGAAGACTCTCTCAAGAAATAGATTCTAATGACAATTTTATCTTTTTCATGATTAGAAAGAAATATGAATTCTTTTTCTTGTTTTTCCAACAGACCAGATGCTTTCTTGCAAAAATATCATAGAAAACATATGCTGAAATTTACAGTTTCCTTCCCTTACCATCATAATTTCTTAAGTAATTTAAACATGAAATCCCTCTAACTTAAACATAAAATTTATCATACCATTACCTTACTGGTGGCCTTGGCCATCAAAAATTTCTAACCAATCTCGATGTTCCTCACAATGTCGTTGTAGATATTACATTTATGAATTTCTTAAGAGATACAATTTCGGCTCTTTTATGAGGTGTTAGTTAAATAGTTCAATCTTTACCCTTCATTCAACTTCATTCGTTGAATGTTTTAGTTAGTTGGTGTCAAAACTAACATAAAGTTGTGTGGATTTTTGGAAGAGTATATCATCATCAGTAATTTGAGAGATTCAATGACATGATTTTGACTTGGCCAATCAGAAGTGGTAGATTGATGTCCAGATACTGGGAATTAATGCTAAGTCATTATTTCATGTCTTTGACTCTAACCTTTACTAACTAGAGAAAACAAGATGACTTGCTAGCTATTTTAGGAGGAAATTGTTCTTGAAAAGTTAACTCTATCAAGTCTTTTTCTTTTTGTTAATAAAGGTTCACGATTTGGGTCATCATGTTTTCTGCACTTTTTTAATTGGACTCACAAAAGCAAAAAATGCTTAACTGGGTGTTACTCACTTTTTCACACTTTATCTGATGTTTTTTTTAAATTGTACGAAAATAATTTGTGTTCAAAATTCACTTGAAACTTCAGAAAAGTTATTGCATTTTGAAGATTGATGTGTGAAGTTAGAGTAGTTCAAAAACAATGTAAGAGTTATTTCAAAACAAAAAACCAGCGTAAATAATTTGAAAAATTGCCAATTTGTTCAAGAGGCAAACTTTTACTTGCAAAAAAATTTGGTGATGATAAAGCTCGACTTTAATTACAGCTGAATGACATTTCGAAAAGTGTTTTTCTTTTCTTTTTTGGAAACCCATTTTTTTCTTCTATCAACATTTTTTGTTCTGACCACATTTGGAACAAGTATTATTTTAAACCCCTGTCTTTCTTAAGAGCTGTTTACCTTTTGGAACCCCCTCCCCTGTAGATGTTGATTAAATGTATTTTTTGTCAAAGTAGTAAAAGTTAATCACTTTTTGAAGTGAGCAGATATGTAGAATATTGTTGTTCTTTTCCCACGGAGATGTGGGTAATAGTATATTTTGAAAATCTCACAATTAAACATCAAAAAATATACTCTTGTGAATAATTCACATTCATCTCTAAAAGATAATTTTTATGTGAAAATTAAATTAAGGATACTCCTCGTCAGATACTTTATTTTGGAATTTGTCCATAAAAATAAGCTGATTTTCAAGAGATACACCTTTCTTGATTGATTGAAAGTTAACCTCTAATTTCATTACCCCCATCCTCATTAAAAGTATCAGACACCATCAAACTCTAATTATTGTAGTTGAATGTAAGTTGGTCTAGTTAATGTAGTGCCCCAATTTTGGTTACCTGTATGACCTGATGGCATTTGCTATCGAAAATAATATCCTTGGATTTAAAGTAAAGTAGTTTGGAATTCCTCATTAAAACATTCAAGTGCAACGTCTAAAATCATTGACATTTGCAACTTAAATTACAAGACAAGGCCACAAAAGAAAAGAGGTTTTTTTGATAGAGCATGTCAAGGAATTGTTCAAAAGCAATTGCAAGATTGCTTGATATTTAAACAATGTACTTTGCTTTAAGCTATAAACCATAAACCTTCATAGGATATACTTTGAAAAGACAAGATTGAAAAACAATAACAAAGTCCTTTAAAGTAATTTCAAAGAGCCAAAAGTTTCAAGCTCATACAACCAACAAACAAACATATGCTTTTTCTAAAGGCAAACTCTTACAGTTTACGAAACCCATTTAATTTTGCTTCAATTAAAAAAAGCGCTTTCTCATTAAAAAATGTTTGGATGATACTCAACAATTGAATTACATCAAATTTTGGCTAAGCTTTGGCACTTACACAAAAACTTTTAAAAAGGCATTGCTTTTTTGCAGCAATAAAAAACATAGAATCAACCAAATAAATTTATTTATTTGCTTTAATTCTCTCTACAAATGCTCAAGATTTTTACCAAACTTACAAGCAGTTTTGTAAAGGTCAGAAAATTCTGATGGGCTTAAGTTTTTCAAAGGTTGGATGGAATTAACTGAAACTCTTTTCAAGTCACACCGTTGCTGTCATGGACCTCTAAACCCATCAATCCATCTTTGAAAATATAATAGGAACAGCCTCAACAGATGAACATCTTGATCCCTCTGATTACACTCACTAACTAGGCTCATTTATTCAACCTTTAGATATTGTTCTCAATCAATCAGAATTGCATGAGATCCGTTAGCCTCGGTGTATTTCAGATTCAGTGTCGATTCTTCGATCGCATGTTGTATTTCTTGTAAAAAATTTACATAACTCGTTCATTTGTTCCATAGAAACCATGTATTATTTTAACAATCAAAAAATGATTGCAATCTTGACAAAAAAAAGGTAGGCAAGTTGACAATTCATTGATTATGTGGATGGTAGAATTGTTGAGTTTGCAATTGTTGCAATCCCCAGTAATGTTCACAGTTCTGATGAAGAAGACTGACATTGATAAATGCTGTTATGTTTTTGCAGGAGGTTAAAAACGACAGTGGCAGTGTTGTGGCTAAAAAGCTAAGCAAAGTCAAAGACAAGTTTACCAGAAAGAAGAAAAAGACAAATTTAGAAGACAGCAAAAGCCAAAAGTTTAGCTCCAATGGATCTTTGCTTTCTCAAAATGGGCTGAAGACAAATTTTGCTGGATCAACAGACCTGCACAAAAGCACAGGTTTGGAAAAATCCATTTTCCTTGTAAGACTATCATGCAAAATATTAAAATTCCTTGATAAAAATGCAGATTAAAGTTAAACTTCAGGCAAAAAAGAAACGGTGCTTCAAAAATTCTGCATCAAATTAACCTTTTATATAACTTTCTAAAACTTCAAAATGATTCTTGATCAAACAAGCAGAACCATTTTGACTAAATTTTTAATATTGTACTTTTTCAAACATTTTCATCCAAGGGGAATTTTTTGTTTTCAAATGGCTAACATTTCATATTGATTTTTTCGTGGACCATGATTACAGGCAAATGATTGATTTGAATTCCTTGAAAGCAAAATTAGGCTTTAATTTGCAAATGATTGGAATACCTTTAGTTTAAATTACCTGGTTCTTTGTTCATTTTTCTAGTTTTTTCTTCTGAAATTACTAACTTTTGTGTCAACATAAATTATTCAAGTTGATTTGAAGAAAACATCTTTCTTTTTTTGAGTAAAATTTTAGCTCGAAATTGGTTATATGTATAAAAAATATCTTTAAGGGTTCTTTCTGCTCTTAAGAAAGCCTTTCCTCGAGTTATCGGACACGTAACATTAACTCATTTATAAATATTATTGAAGAACCCAATTATATATGAGCTTTAAGTGACCTGTCATAGATTTCATTAAACTTCAGACGATGATCCTACTTTAAATGGTCCTACTTATTTAGTATTTCTTACATTTTTCATTACCCTACAAATATATTTTTGCCTAATTGTAACAAACGAAACCCATTTTGCCTAATACAACTAATTTACAGCAAAACTAATTGATTGTTAAGTTTCACATTATCAATCAATAAATGTGAATGGAGAATGTCAAAGATAACTGAATGAACATGACAGAAAAGAATTAATAATCATATTACCTTTACGTCATGTTTTTGGTAGTTCAGTCAAATTAACATTCTGACAAACAAACAATTGTATGAAAGTCAGTCACTTCATGTTCAATATTAATTTGAGTGTTTATTGAACAACCCTGTAGATATAAATTTTTTGATTGCTATCTTTTTAACCAATGCACTTCATATTGCACAATCAGTCTTATTTTCAGCACACTTATTTTTCCACCTATTCAAATTTTTTATTTTATTAAATTGCACCAATTATCAACAGATTTAGATGCTCGACCAACATTTAAACTCGCCACGATTTCAGACGTTGATATAAAGTGTCAATCCAACCAATGCCTTGTCGGTAAAAATACCTCTTGTTTTCTTTTCTTTTTGTACATTTAGGCCAATTTATTTTTCCTGTTCAAAAAAGGAAAACTTTTGTTTTGCATGTTAAATAATACAATACTTAAAAACATTTCATACTACTTTTTTTGACTGCATGTAAAAAACCTTTTCACTTTTACCTCATCCTGGTTTTATTTACATTTTTAAAACTGCAATTAAGCATCTAGCTTCATAAAAACAGAATTGAAATTTTTTAATGCAATATTTTTAAGCACAATTACTATGAAAAAGAAAATCACAGTGCATTCAATTAGAGGGTTTGTAAGTAGATTAAAGAATATATGAAAATAGTAAAA
>Ga0194133_10006952_pt1 | contig 13714 bp, 13 predicted proteins | sample TA2KigOf40mmetaG_FD_155448 | JGI IMG/M metagenome (GOLD analysis project Ga0194133, IMG submission 155448) | Freshwater microbial communities from Lake Tanganyika, Tanzania - TA2015055 Kigoma Offshore 40m | ecosystem: Environmental > Aquatic > Freshwater > Lake | place: Tanzania: Lake...
CTACCGCGACTAAAAATCTGATGAGCGCTGATTTTGCGGGCTCCTACCTTGCCCTTGCAGTCGTTGGACTGGTAGCGATAGCGTTCCTGTCTCAAATTAATTTTCCTGATCATATTGACGAGCGAGGCGGCTCAGTCACAAACATCTCTGCGGTAGATCTTTTGCGACGGCCGGCGTTTGCACTCGCAACGGGAATAGCAGCCCTTAGCTACGGTGTAATGAATCTACTAATGGCTGCAACACCCCTCGCAATGAACATGTGCAACTACTCGTTTAATAAGACAGCATTGGTTTTAGAGTGGCATGTGATTGCAATGTTCGCGCCTGGATTTTTCACTGGCCATCTGATTCGGCGATTTGGATCAATTTTAGTGATGTTGGCAGGGGCCGCTTTCTACCTAGTCTGCATTGGTATCGCCGTCTCTGGTGACAGCGTTACCCACTTCTTTGTCGCCTTATTTTGTCTTGGGCTCGGGTGGAACTTGTTATTTACAGCAAGCACAACACTGGCCCTAAAAAGTTACAGCAAGAATGAACGTGATAAAGCGCAGGCGATTATAAATGCAAGTATATTTGTCGTGATGGCATTCACGGCCTTGGGCTCGGGGGCCTTGGTCATCGGACTGGGCTGGACAGCGCTAAGCCTTGGGTCCATCTTTCCGACAGCGATCATTATCGGAAGCATTGCCGTGTTTTTAATTTACCGTCGGAAGATTGAGGCTAAACACCCTGAATCAGTTTAGCCAAATTTATTCGTGTTAAAACTTCTAAAATTTTTGATACGGGAAAAATTAAATGCGGTCAGATCTGTCCTCTCTTAGTGTTCGAGCCGTCTATCAGGCTTATGCCACCGGACAGGCTGATCCGATAGCTGTTGCCAAGGAATTTCTTGACAGAATCGCTGATCGCAACCCTCTATTCCATTCGTTTATATCTGTCTGTGAAGATTTTGCAATACGGCAGGCAAAAGAGAGCGCGCTGCGCTGGGCAAATAGACAGCCGCTAGGGCCTCTCGATGGTATTGTAGTTTCGCTCAAAGATAACATTGATGTGATAGGCATGCCGTGCAGTGCTGGGACTGCTGCGTTTGCAAGACGACTGCCAAGTCGAGACGCGTACTTGTGGGAAAAGTTACGGGCTGCAGGAATGGTTTTGATCGGTAAGTGCAACATGCACGAGGCTGCGATGGGGGCGACGAACGACAATCCTGTATATGGCCGCTGCATTAACCCTCAAGGCGGGCAATTGACCCCCGGAGGATCAAGTGGCGGATCCGCTGCAGCCGTCGCTGACAACCAATGTCACATATCGATCGGCACCGATACGTTAGGCTCCGTAAGAATTCCTGCCGCTTATTGCGGCGTGATGGGTCTAATACCGACTCGAGGCCGTTTATCACTTAGTGGGGTCATTCCGTTGAGCCCCTCATTAGACACTGCGGGCCCTATAGCAAAATGTGGATACGATCTTGCCCAGGTGATGTATGTCCTTTTGAACATTTCGCCCGCAAGTCCGCCAGATCGAAGCATTTGGTATAATATGCGAATAGGCATCATCTCACAAGTTGATGAGACAGAGATGGCTTTAGATGTTCAAGGGGCCTGGAAGAGAGCACAGCAACGCTTAGAAGACTGCGGTGCACTGCTTCGAACTGTGGCGTTTCCAACGCAATCACTAGCGTCAATCCGTCGTAACGCTTTTCTCCTGTCTGAATGGGAAGGTGCGAGTTACTGGTTCGATGCTTTGGGCCCCGAGCTTCCGGGCTTGACAGCCACCTTGCAGAGTATGTTTCGGTACGGCGCTGGAATCTCTCGAGAAAAAAGAGAGGATATTTTGGCAGCTTTAGATCATGTACGAACTCAGTCTAACAACGTATTCTCCGATGTAGATGTCTTACTACTTCCGACCACGCCGGATACTGCCTTTCTCCATGGTCATGCCCCACCCAGCACTCAAGCAGACTTCACTTGCATCGCAAACATACTTGGGGCACCAGCCCTATCATTTCCGTGCCCGACAGACGGCTTGCCAGTGTCTTGTCAGTTTATCGCAGCTCCGAATCAGGATGAGCGACTTCTAGCTATCGCTACTGCCCTGGATGAATTCTGGAGCTAGTGTCGCGATGCGAGGCATTTCCAAAAAGACGCAAGATCTTGAGTATCTGGCAAATCACAGCAGATCTGAATAAGTTGATGTATTTTTCCTTGCGACCATCTACTCGCCATGAGCGATTCGACAGCTTTAGACTTAATCTGTGCCGGGCTTAAAGGGTTTTCGCAGTCACCCAGCAGGTCAATCACTTCACTTGTGTGCGAGTTACCGTTCTTCATATGAATACATAGGCGGGCTCGAAAGCGTTGTGGATAGGCTGCCTCCTGTTCTGGGCCACATCTCAATGATATGCAGGAACGCAACGCGGCACAGCCAGGCTCCTTGAGGGCCGCTGGTGCCGTTGCCTCCACACCGAAGCTTCCGTAGATCAATGTATAGGCAACTGCGTGCTGAAGACTGAATTTTCCTTCTAGAGAGGTCTGTGGATGATTTTTATCTGCAAAAGATATCGCTGTCGAGTAAATATCGAGAAATACATGCTTTATGTCGTGAGGATCGCAGCCCTTCGCGTAAAGTTTTAGTGCACACTCAATCGCTGGGTGTACATGCCGACAAGCGGCCCAAGGTTTAAAACTGACTTCGTGCATACGCCACGGCTCATCGGATGCAAGCTGCAGAAGGCACCTAGCCTGCTCTTCGTCGAGATTGCCCGAGGTTGCTTTTAACCATCCTAGTGGGCCCTCGAGGATTGACAATGGACCCGTCATTCCTGCCGCCGCAAGGTCTGCTGCTAGGAGACCTGCTTGGGCACTGTGGCCCGCAGCAAGCTGTTTTGCTAAGCCCGGCTCCAATCGACACTGCCAGAGCCCTGAGGACAGCATTCCTGCTAGTCCAAGCGCATTCTGCATATGCGGTTTGTCGAGACCAAGGATGCGTGAGCAGGCCATAGCGCTCCCAAATACCCCTGCTGTTGCTGTGCTATACCAATACGTGTAATGCCCCGCTCCACTCAGCAGACCGAGCGAAATCGTCGTTTCATAGCCAATCACAATTGAATCAAGCAGCGCCATTGAATTAACCTGCTCGCGCTGTGCGATGGCAAGCGCTGCTGGAATAATAATATCTCCCGGGTGGACCACAGCTTCGCGATGGACATCATCCATTTCGTGACAACTGCCGAGACTACCATTCCAAAAGGCGGCCTCGGAAGCCTGTAGCGCGCGGTAGCTACAGGTCCAACTATCGCCAGAGATGTGCTTATCTGCCCATCGTCGAAGCACATCGGCAACTTCACCTGTGCTCCCCAGGACTGCACAGCCAATCCAATCGATCAGATGCAACACAGCACGATTTCGATCGTGGCCAGATACCGGTCTGCGCAAAGACTCCACCAGCCAACTGCTCCAGGGTTCAGATCGACCCGTATCCACTACTGCCCTCTAAAACTAGGAGATCTTTTCTCATTAAACGCTAAGATTCCCTCTTTACGATCCTCAGTATCAATCAACTGGTTGTATGCTTCGATTTCAAATCGGTAGGCCGTGCGAAGTTCCATTTGACCTCCGAACCGGATCGCTTTTTTTATTTGCCGAACCGATAGTGGCGCGTTTCGCGAAATAGTTTGAGCAGTTTTCAACGCCGCATCAAGCAAGTGTTCTGGATCTAAGACTTGATTGAGAAGCCCCCAATCAAGCGCCTGCTGCGCTGTAAAAGATACTCCCGTCAGGATCAACTCCTTTGCCCGACGTTCTCCAACTGCCCGCGACAAATTCTGTGTCCCTCCCATTCCGGGCATGATGCCGAGGGTAACCTCTGGGAGAGCAAACTGGGCCCGATTGCTTGCGTAGATGAAGTCGCAGACCAGAGCGAGTTCCAGACCGCCGCCGTATGCATGGCCATTGACGGCACCGATCAGCGGCACGGGTAGATCAACCATCGCCCAGCAGACCCGCTCAAAAATTTCATGCTGATGTATCCACTGGGTTCGCGTCATCCCGCTACGCTCTTTAAGGTCACCGCCAGCGCAAAATGTCTTTGATCCTGCACCAGTCAGCACCACACTGCGCACCCCTTTTGGCTTCTCGGTAAGACGAGTCATAAGATCAAGAAGTTCCTGACCCATACGTGTATTCATTGCATTGCCGACTTCTGGCCTATTGAGAATGACCTGAAGCACATGGTCGCCATGGTCAACGACCTGCAACGTATCCCACGATTGAAGTTTCACCATTTAGAGGATCTGCTCAATATGACTTGGGCATGCCCAAAACATGCTCACCCACATACGACAGGATAAGGTTAGTCGAGATCGGCGCGACCTGATACAACCGGGTCTCCCGAAACTTTCTCTCGATATCGTACTCCGCCGCAAAACCAAAGCCTCCGTGGGTCTGCAGGCAAACATTGGCAGCCTCCCATGAGGCATCTGCGGCGAGCAATTTCGCCATATTTGCCTGTGCACCGCAGGCCTGCTGTCGGTCAAAAAGGCGTGCGGCCTCAAATCGCATGAGACTGGCAGCCTCGATATTCACAAAAGCCCTCGCGATCGGAAACTGAACCCCCTGATTCTTAGCGATGGGCCGATCAAAAACCACACGATTACTTGCGTACTCCTTAGCTTTCTCGATAAACCAATATCCATCGCCAATACACTCGGCGGCTATCAGAATTCGTTCCGCATTTAACCCATCAAGTATGTACTTAAGGCCTTTACCTTCCTCACCAATGCGATTTTCAATTGGAATCTCAAGGTTATCGATGAAGATTTCATTTGTCTCATGATTGACCATATTACGAATAGGTCTAACCGTGATGGACTTGCCCACCGCCTCCCCCAAATCTACAAGAAAAACTGATAGCCCCTCCGATTTCTTTTTAACTTCAGCCAAAGGCGTTGTACGGGCGAGAAGCAGCATATAGTCCGAATGCTGTAGACGTGACGTCCATACTTTCTGACCATTCACGACATATCGATCACCTTTACGCTGCGCCATGGTTCTCAGTTGTGTTGTATCGGAGCCGGTGGTCGGCTCTGTCACTGCCATTGACTGCAGACGCAATTCACCGCTGGCGATTCGTGGAAGGAGACTCTCCTTTTGGGATTTTGAGCCGTGGCGCACCAGACATCCCATGACATACATCTGCCCGTGGCAAGCACCCGAGTTGCCTCCGGCACGGTTAATCTCCTCCATGATGACGCTGGCCTCAATTAAGCTTAGATTGGAGCCCCCGTACTCTTCTGGAATGAGCGCAGAAAGCCATCCGGCGGAGGTGAGCGCATCGACAAACTTCTCAGGAAAAATCCGTGCCTCATCAATCTCTTGCCAATAGCGCGAGTCAAACTGCGAGACGACCTTGCGAACTCCATCCCGAAGAGATTCAAAATTATCATCAGAATTCATCATGCTCTAATTTTAGTTGGGGGCGTAGAACTGTCCGCCATCTACATTTAAAACAGTACCGCTCAGATAGCCACACAAGGAAGAGCAACAGTAGACGGCAAGCCCCGCTATCTCGTCGGGCTCTGCCAAACGGCCAAAGGGTAACTTTTGAATCATTTCTTTCCACCTGGCAGCATCCCCAAGCTTACTCGCTGCCTGCTGTTTTAGTACCCCCTCAATACGATCACTTCGTGTCGGTGATGGATTGATCCCAAAAACCCGGACCCCTCGCCGTACACTTCCAGCGCCAATACCATTCGTTAAGGCGATGAGAGCGCCATTTGCTACTGAGCCACAAATATACTCATAACGTGGCGCAATACCCGCCATTCCAATAACGTTACAAATAACGCCTTGTCCACGACCCTCCATGGCGCCCAAATAAAGCCGAGTGAGATTAATATAGCCAAAGAGTTTGAGCTCCCAGGATGCGCGCCAAGCCTCTTCAGTAACATCGTGAATACTGCCACCCGGAATCGCCCCGGCATTGTTAATCAAGATATCTGCGGCCGGAAAGAGATTGAATAACCTGCGGTCTGAACCTGGCACTGAAAGATCAACCTCTGCCAGCTGAGGAGTAGGCAACCCCTGGCTTGAAAATTCGGCACAGGCGCGAGCCAGAGTCTCACCGTGCCGTGAGACCAGAACAGGCACTGCGCCCTCACGCGCAAAACACAGTGCTATCGCAAGGCCAATTCCCTTCGAACCGCCTGTGACAACCACCTGCTTTCCAGAGAGATTGAGATCCATTTTGATCGTGTTAAGCGTTACACCCTCGGAGGGGGGACCTGCTGGATGTACCAATCGGCGATCTGGCCCCCTGTCATAAAACAAACATTCGGTGAGTTGATGAGCAAATCCAGCATTTTTTGAAAACTTCCAAAACGATGCGGCACCCCGATCAGATGCGGATGAAGCCCGATAGCCAACACACGAGGCTGACTTTTCGCCTCCTTTTCAAACAGATCTAATGTACGCACCAGACGCTCGTACATCTCATCGCTTGTATGTCTTTCCACCGCATAAATAATAGAATCATTAATCTCAAGGTTATAAGGTAGCGCGAGCAATGGGCCTTTCTTGGTCTCCATCCAATGCGGGAGATCGTCAATAACCCAGTCAAACACATATTCAACACCTTGCTTTTTTAAAATCTCAGGAGTGTCAAATGTTTCACGTAAGCCTGGACTGAGCCAGCCCCTCGGGCGATACCCAGTAAAACTAGCGATCATCTCCAGACTAGTTGCGATCAGGTCTTCCTCGGACTCGCCCTGATTGTGGTTCAGGCTCTTCTGATGAACACCATGCCCAATAAATTCCATATCCATTTGACGCATTGCTTGGGCCGCCTGAGGGTATGCAGTAATAACCCCCGCATTGATACTGGTGGATGCGGAAAGACCCCGGTCTTTAATCGCTCTCAGAATACGGGGTAGGCCAGCGCGCATGCCGTAATCGGCCCAACTAAAATTCGGCACATCGGGAACCGTCTCCTTGCCGTGCGGAGGGGTAATTATGGTGCGCGGCATGCTCGACTCAAACTGCCAGTGCTCAACATTTACGACTAAGTGAACCATGATAGCGCCCGCGGGCGATGGTTTCAGTAACGGACCATCTTCAGAGAAGCGATAAGGAACTCTTGGGTTCGCCATCTCAGCGCCGGATAAGATTCAGTATCTGGAGCTTAAGCGACGTAAAGGCCTCGCTCGCGGTCTCCGATACAGTGCGGGGACGGCCTAGAGGCACATCGATGGCCGCCTGAATGCGGCCTGGCCGGGCAGTCATCACATAAATTCGGCTCGCTAAAAATATTGCTTCATCAATGTCGTGAGTAACAAAGATAATCGTAGGTTTAAGCTGCTGCCACACAGAGAGGAGTAGCTCCTGCATGGTAAGGCGAGTCTGGGCATCGAGAGAGCCAAAAGGTTCATCCATGAGCAAAACGCGGGAACCGAGAGTAAGAATTCTTGCGATTCCTACCCGCTGCCGCATGCCACCCGAGAGCTGAACAGGCAAATGGTTCTTAAAATCACCAAGTCCGACGATATTGATCATCTCGTTGGCGCGGTCCTCATATGCATTTGTGGCTATGCCTTGAGCCTTGGGTCCAAAGACCACGTTTTCCCAGACACTGAGCCACGGAAATAGGGCAGCCTCTTGAAAGACGACCCCTCGGTCTGGGCCGGGGGCAAGGACCTTAGTGCCCTCGACGAGAAGCTGGCCTTGGCTCGGCCGCTCAAACCCAGCAATTAGATTGAGAAGCGTCGATTTTCCGCAGCCAGAGGGGCCGAGCAGGGCAATAAATTCACCGGGCGCTACCTCTAAATCAATTTCTTCCAATGCCTTTACCGGCGGATTTCCTGGATAGATCTTGCAGAGCGCTTCGATAGAAATAAAGGACATGTGTGCTAGTGGCTTTGAAGTATTCGCCAAACCAAAACCTTACGCTCGATAAAAACAATGAGGCGGTCGGTTAGAAATCCCATGATGCCTATGGAGGCCATATCGGCCAGTACGATATCCATACGGCCAACGTAGTAAGCATCCCAGAGCACATATCCAAGCCCAGACTTCACGGCAACCATCTCGGCGACAATCACAGCTGTCCAAGAAATGCCAAGGCCAATGCGTAAACCAGTAAAAATTGAAGGCATGGCAGCCGGCAGGACCACTCTATACAGCAGTTGTCTTCTGCTTGCCCCCATCATCAAAGCCGCCCGTACAAGATTTCGTTCAACATCTCGAGCGCCTTGCGTAGTGTTTACCACAATGGCGTAAAATCCGCCGAGAAAAATCAGAAAAATTGCACCCATATCCCGAATCCCAAACATCGCAATCGAGAATGGTAACCAAGCAGTAATTGGTATAGGGCGAAGACTCTGTATCAGAGGATCGAACAGTTGCTGTATGTGACGACTCCAACCTATGAGAAGCCCGAGCGGCACTCCAACGACGGCAGCCAAGAAAAACCCTTGTGCCACACGGACAGAGGAGTACTGAACATTTGATAGCCAAGTCCCCAAGTATGGATTTAGACCAAGACCCGGCGAGCCAAAGATCCATCCATGCCAACCGTCAAGCACCTGAGTGGGAGGGGGAAGAATGCCGGCCATGTTTGGCCGGCTCCCAACAATTTGCCAGACGATCAATATCAAGACTGGCACGATAATGCCCAGAATCATACGACGCAGACTATTTAACGGGAGAATTCCCATATGCGTCTTGTCGAATTATTTCTTGAGCTCGACAACTAACGAATCGTCGTAAAGAGCAGCGGCCTCTTTCGTTACTTCTTTCTGCACGATTCCCTGCTTAAATGCTGCATCTGCAAGACGTGCTACCTGCTCACGATTCAAAACGCCGCCCAGCTTAATTATTTTTACCGACTCCTTTGTTATACCGACCGGCAAGCCCGTGTACTTAGAATAGGCATCTGCGAAAGCATCAGAGCTCTTCTTCATTGTCTCTTCCGCCTTGAGATACGCCCAGAGAAAGCGGCGCACAAGTTCGCGTTTTTGGGCCATCGCTTCACCTGAAGCTGCAAGCATTCCGAGTTCTGCGCCGACCGAACGAGACTGGCTGTAATCAAGCTTCTGTGCAAAGTAAGCGTCACCTTCGGCCACCGACTGCGACTCAAACGGTTCCCAGAGCACCATGGCGTCAATATCTCCTCGCTTCATGGTCTGCACAAACGCGGTTCCCCCACCCTGCACATTGACCGGGGTAAAAGAACTGTAAGGTACATTCTTCTCGATCAAAGTCATGGCCCACTGGAACCAAACTGCCGAACCAGGAGCTATCGCAATCTTCTTGCCCTTAATATCCGACCAGTCATCGATCTTCACTCCCTTCCGAACTACCAGATATTTCGGAGAGCTACCAACCCCAGTTAGGCCGATGAGATTTTTGCTACCTTGGGCAGCGACGATTGCTAAATCACCAGCACCAACTGCAGAGACATCTACCGAATTTGACAAAAGAGCTGTACGGGCATCCGCATACCGCACGAATTCCGCACGCTTTACTTCAATATTCATTTTTTTTAGCTCATCTTCCACCATTAACATTGGCGAGAGATGGCCCACTTTTACATATCCAATTGTTAAAGTAGCCTTTTCTTTGAGCGGTGCGGGGGCTGGCCCTAAAGCTAACGCTACCCCCGTTGACACCGAAAGTGCAAAACCGATCAGTGATTTCAAAACTTTCATTTCAATGCTCCTGGTTAATGGCCGGTGAAATAAGGGGACCGTTTTTCCGCGAAAGCCAGCCGACCTTCCGCATAGTCTTTGCTTTTAAAACAGTTATCAATTGCGGTTTTTACTGAGGCCAAATCTGAGCCTTCAGCCAGTGCCAACAGCGTTTTCTTAGCCGCCTGAATCGTGAGCGGTGCGTTTCTCGCAATCTGGTGGGCCAATTCGGAGCAAAATTCGAAGACATTATCGACCCGAGATCGCACTATCCCCATCGACTGGGCGCTAATCGCATCGTAAACACTGGCGGAGTATAACAATTCGGCAGCGGCCTGGGGGCCAAGATTTTGCAGGATGATTTTCATGTTTTCATCATCGTAACCTAGGCCCATTCTCGCGGCGGGTATACAAAAACGGGCAGATGGTGATGCGTATCGTAAATCACAACTTAGCGCGATCCCTAGTCCTCCGCCATAGCAGACCCCACTGATTGCAGCAATTACCGGTACCCTGCAGTGCCTGATCGATCGCTGTGCACTCCGAACGCTGTTATTATATTTTGTGACAGTGCTCTGCGAGCTACGCTGCTTTTCGAATTCACTAATATTAGCTCCGGAAACAAATGCTTTTTCCCCTGCCCCCCGTAGTAGGCAGACCCGAATATCAGAACGCCCATCGATCTCCTCAAACGCGAGTCGTAAGGCCTCCCACATCGCCAATGACATCGCATTATGCTTAGCGATGTCATCCACCGTGACTTCAGCGACTTGATCCTGCACGGTCAACTTTATTCTGCCTAAAGTCATATGATGCCTCGCGCGCGAAAATCAGTAATATCGGCTACCGAGTATCCGAGATCTGTCAGCACCTCATTCGTGTGCTCACCCCATCCTGGCGCGGGAGCCACAACTCGAGCAGGCGTACGACTCAGAAGCACAGGCTGAGTAATAAAATGCATATTCTTTCCAAATTGCGTCGGTAGTGTTTTCGTGACCTTCAGATGTTTAACTTGCTCGTCCCCGAATACTTGAGGAACACTGTAGACGGGGCCAGCAGGAACCCCTCTGCTGTTCAATAAAGAAACCCACTGATGGACTGTTTGTTTTGAAAACTCGACAGCCAGCAGTTGGTTTAGCCGCGTCCGATTCTTTACGCGTAGTGGTTCAGTCAGAAAGTCGGTATCTTTAAGCCATTCGGGCCTACCGATTACTTCGCATAGACGACGCCAATTTCCTTCGCCAGACGCACCCAGGTTAAAGCATCCATCACTCGCCTCGAAGAGGCCCATGGGGGAGCTGGTTGGATGATTATTCCCAACTTGCACAGGGATATCATTATCATTGAGGTAACGCGCCATCTGAAAGTCCATCATGGCAATTTGGGAATGAAGCAATGAGCTTTGAACCCATTGACCCTCCCCGGAGGTTTCGCGCTCAATCAGCGCCACGAGAATGCCAATGGCGCAGTAAAGTCCGGCACTCAAGTCTGCAACGGCAAGGCCCGCTCTCACCGGGCCCCCGCCCGGCTCTCCCGTCACGCTCATGAGCCCCCCCATACCCTGGATGATCTGATCAAATCCTGGGCGCCAAGCGTAGGGGCCATCCTGGCCGAACCCCGAAATGCTGGCCAAAATAATGCGTGGATTAATCGCTTTTAGCGTCTCGTAATCTAAGCCAAGCCGCTGCTTCACGTCAGGACGCCAGTTTTCGACAACAACATCGGCACTGGCGAGCATTTTTTTTAGAATATCAAGTGCGCCATCTTTCTTGAGGTTGAGGGTCATCGACCGTTTATTACGATTGATATTCTGAAAGTCACCGCCCGAGCGGTTCGCGGCAAACATTGCCTCATTAGGATCTATTCCCTCTGGGGGTTCGACCCTAATAACGTCAGCGCCAAAGTCGGTGAGGATCCTTACGCAATTGGGTCCCGCGCGCACCCGTGACAGATCTAGCACTTTGAATTGCGATAGGGCGGCTGAGGCGTGAATCTTAGGCATAGGAATCTAGAAAAAATCACCAAACGTTAACTATACGTACATATGAGTCATTAAGAGCAAACCCCAACAACCGTATTATGAAGCGTGCCGATACGCTCGATTTCAATCTCAATGACATCACCCGGCTTCATCCACACGGGCGGCGTGCGGGCATAGCCGACTCCGGCTGGGGTACCCATTAAGATGACATCGCCTGGCTCAAGGGTCATGCACTGAGACATCAAGGAAACAGTTTGAGCAACACCAAAAACCATATCCTGTGTTGATGCACTCTGCATCACTCGGCCATTTAAGCGCGACTCAATATGCAGCCCCGTGGCGCCAGCCGGAAGCGCATCAGCAGAAATAATCCAAGGCCCAAATCCGCCAGTAGCATCAAAATTTTTCCCAATCGTCCACTGGGTCGTTTTGCGTTGATAGTCCCGGAAAGTTGCATCGTTAAAACAGGAGTAGCCAAACACATGATCCAACGCCCGATCTTCGGAGACATATCGGGCTGGCTTCCCAATGACGAGCGCAAGCTCTGCCTCGAAATCGAGCTTATCGGAGACTTTGGATACCGGGATTTCGCCTAAATGGCCCAGCAGCGATGACGGACCCCTGAGAAAAATAGTGGGGTAGTCAGCAACCTTATTTCCACCTTCGGCAGCATGATCGTGATAATTCACGCCCAGGCAAATTACCTTACTAGGGCGGGGAATGCAGGGAAGAAACTGAATCGCTGCAAGCGGAATCACCGCACCGGCCTGGGCGACAGCAAGAAGATGTGAAAACTCCTTTGGCTGCTCATCACGCAAGCAAATGAAGTCAATAATTGACGCAGGAGCATTCGCGTCACTCGCAGGAATATCCACAATTCCGTGTTCAACAGCAAGCCCATAGCTTACGGTTTGATTATGGAGGTAGCTTGTTAATTTCATGGGTTGGAGATGATCTCTAGTCGACCTTAGCCCCGGTCTGCTTCACCACCTCTGCCCACTTGCGCGACTCTGACAAAAAATAGGTATCTAGTTCGGGGCGGCCCATGCGAACCGCCTCAAGAGATTGGGCAGCAAACCCCTCAGTAATCGAACGATTTTGCAAGATCCGATTAATCTCCGCATTCAAGCGATCCAGAATAATGGCTGGGACCCCTGCCGGCGCCATCATGGCAAACCACGTGTTGGCCTCAAAACCCGGGTAGCCGAGCTCTGCCACGGTGGGCACATCGGGCAAGGCACCACTGCGCTTTAAGCTTGTGACTGCAATTGGCCGAACCCGGCCAGCCTTCGCCAGCTGAACGACTGGCGGTATCGACGTCGAGCCGATAGGGACATGATTCCCAACCACCGCAGTTGCCGCTGCCGCCGGGGTAAAGGGAACATGCTGAATGTCGACCTTGGCAAGATTACGGAAAAGGAGCTCCGCTCCGAGATGGGTGGTCGTGCCGTTACCAGAAGAGCCGTAACTCAGCTTCTCTGTCTTGGCGAGCGCCAAAAGTTCTTTCAGATCTTTCGCTTTTACTGAAGGATGAACATAGAGAATATTCGGAGAGACGGCCCCCATGGCGACCCCCACCAGCTCTTTGCCGACCTGATAGCCGGCATTGGTGTAAAGCGACGGATTGACCGAATACGCCACGCTGTGCATCAAGAATGTATAACCATCCGCCGGAGATCGCGCGACTGCCATCGTTCCGATATTTCCGCCAGCCCCGCCCCGATTCTCGACAACAACGGGCTGGCCCAATGCCTCACCGAGGGGCTGCGCAATTGCACGCGCAACGATGTCTGTTGAACTACCCGGCGGGAAAGCGACAATAATTTTGACTGGCCGATCCGGGTAGGACCAGACAGGCAGCGCGAAGCCGGCACCCAAGAACATCGCAAGCGCAAAACCCAAACCCCGTAACTTTCCGAACATGATGCTTCTCCCAGAAAAATTTAATGTGATCAGTCGCTAACTGTTTCAAGAAAGTTTCGAATCTCTCGATTAAAGACCTCGGGCTGCTCAATGTTCGAAAGGTGCGCCGCATTTTCAATCACAGCCATACG
>Ga0194133_10006953_pt1 | contig 13713 bp, 5 predicted proteins | sample TA2KigOf40mmetaG_FD_155448 | JGI IMG/M metagenome (GOLD analysis project Ga0194133, IMG submission 155448) | Freshwater microbial communities from Lake Tanganyika, Tanzania - TA2015055 Kigoma Offshore 40m | ecosystem: Environmental > Aquatic > Freshwater > Lake | place: Tanzania: Lake Tanganyika...
TTCCCCCAAAAACGTCAAATTTTTCAATTTTTTACCCTTCGGGTCAAAAAAAATTGCTTCGGGTCGGGTCGGAAAGTACCCGGGTCAAAGCTGAGTCGGCCTCTTATTTACTGCGGGTCAAAAGTAAGCTCGGGTCGGGGCGGGTCGAGTCGGGTCAGGGCCCATCTCTAGTTCAATCCTTGGAATGGGCAAACCTTTGCCACTTACATAGATTCCACTTGAATAAGCATCTTGACTGAGAACTCAGATCCAATGTTGTGGGTTCAATCCCCAGCTAAACCAGCAACTTTTTAACTCAAAAGTGGTCATGTGCACCTGGCTCATTTCTAAGATCCCAGCGATGCCAGCAATTTTTCAACCCTGAATTGCAAAAAAATCAACAAGGCACCTCCAGTCAGGGTAATAGTAATCTGTAATTCTATGTCTATGCAGTAGGACTCTTAAAAAGGCTTGATTGGACACTAACATTGGATAAGTCTGTATAGTAGTACACGCTCATTTACCCTCTTTTTTGCGCTACAATATTTTTCAGATTTCAAGCTCAAAGTTGTTCCGAACAGGCTGCCTCTGTTCTCACTCCCACGTATTTATTTCCCGCCAATATTCTACCCTCTTCCAAGAGGTCCGATATTTCTTGATCCGATCACCTTGATCCGATCCCTCCTTTACTTTTGTAAATAAAGCTTCACTTCCCCATCAATAAACAGTTCAGTAATGATTCTTTTCTTGATTGGGAAGGTCTTCACTGGGATTTTAGCCAATGCTCGCATCTCCGCCTACAATTTCCGATGCCAAAGCATCACACTCGCTATCTGTACTGCACAAGATTATTATTCATTACTAGCCCCCTTTCCCTCAGCTGCCCATGATTTTCATTTTTTATCATCCCATATTTATAAAACTCAAATTTGCTGTGGATCCACAAAGCTTTATGGTTACGAAATGCCTTATCAGTTATGAAAGGAAATCAAAATAATCCGTAAGGTCTGACTCAACTTAGTTGAAATATTTAATAAAGGAAGTCTTACTTTCAATAAGACTTTACTCTAAAAGACTAGTCAGGAAACTAATTTTTCAAATTTTGAATATTCGGTAAGTTAAATGTAGTTTTAAAATTTCAAACATAAGATATTTTTTTGACAATTCTCTCTGAATGACCCTTTGCAATTATGTTTCCATCTAAAAATATTTTTCCATTTAGGACTCATTTTGGAATGAATGTTGAAAAACCGAGTGTCAAGCCAGTTTACAGGTCAAGGGTTCCAAGATTTTTACACCTAATCACAGGGTTTGATTCAATTTTGATTTTCTTCGCAATTTTAAAAATTCTAAGTCTTTCTTAGATGAGAGAATTTTTGGGAAAGTTTTCACCTAACAATAGTTACTTGGCACCATTTAAAACTTATTGGACTTGAAATCAAATACCAGCAATGAGTTGATCATTTTGGAGGGGTCACATTTTGTAAGCTAACTATATCAGCTATCAAATTTTTGTGCATAAAGAGGGTTTGGCGTGGATGATGATGTGGGTAGAGCGGTGGGATTTTACAAGATGGGGAAAGGTGGGTATTTGGGGAGTGTGTGGAATTCAAAGAAATGGGTAGTGAGTGGTGTGAGGCAATTTAACTAAAAGGCAGGGTGTGTAGTGATAGAGGATGTTGGTGAAAAGAGGGGTTAGAAAGGGAGATATGGTCTTAAATTTGTCAGTGAAATAAATTTTGCCAAGTCTGCCCATGCAGCATAACAATGATACATCAAGTGAATTTGGGTCAGAGGCTACCTAAAAAATTTTTAACCTGAACCACAGGTGACAGATTGCCATGGCACCAAGCTGGGAATCTGAGGGTCTGGGGTTCGAGCCCCGGTTGCTCCAGGCAACCTTTGACCCTGGGTTGCTAAATAATAACAAGTGATTCTAGTCAAGCCTGTGTGCCTTTAATGAGTAAAAAATATGAAGATTATCAGGGAAAAAGCTTTAAAATTTTCCGTCTCAATTCTCATGATACAATTTTATCAGCTACTAAAATTTCATCTTAAACGAAATGTTTTACTTGTTGGCTGACTTTGAAACTCGGACCTTTCAAACAATGCAAAGTAGTCAAAAAGTTTGCTAATATAGGTAGTTAGAGTAGTACACTCTTAGAATATTTTTGAACTGCAACCTAAAAACATTATTTTGAAATAACTATTTAAGAATAGGAATCATCACCTTTGTTGTTACTGTTGGATATTTGACATGGATTTTAGTGCTCCAACACCATTTTGATGTTCACACAAAAGAAGAGGACCATGTCAACGATATCATGACAAATACTTGCAGTAAAATAAACTTTGAGCTTTAATCAAATCTTAAACTAATATTGTTTCTTGTTAAATTTTCAGTTCATGCAAACAAAATTGATGGGCTGAAGTTTGACCTCAACACCAGTTAAGTATTCTCCGTGAATGATTCACACAAGTTGATTCAATATAGAATCTTCCTTTCAGAATGCAGGGCAACTTTCATGATTCACTTTAACACATTTCTGAACATTTCAAAGAGCACAAACAGTAGCGTGTGTGACTTGACCCTCTCTGCAGGAAGTGAAAATTTCAGGCCTTTAAAAACTTACAAGCTACCCACTCTGTCAGGAAAGTATTTTTTTAAGTTTTGTTAATTACTATTTGGCTTGCTGGGCCCAATCATCTTGGAAACCAAATCGACTTTTCATCCACCCACTAGCACAATTACTTTTTCAAGTTCCATAGTCAAAGTCCAGCACATTAAATATCCAAAGAGTTGTTTGGAATATCCATATGTTTCATCTTTACATGCTTGAGCTTCTTACTGTTGAAAATCCTGAGACCAACACGACTAACCCCAAAGGAATCAGATTTATCCCTAGTCAACATGGGAGACTCATAGGTGGTGTGAGTAAGGGGGGAGCTCAAAGGTGTGTGTGGGGGGTAAGCTTTTGCGGGTACCCATATTTGGATTTGCTTAAAAACTAAACAAGGATCTAAAGTTGAAACTGGATTTGTATTTTAAACAAATTGGTGCATTAATTTTCACTAACGAGTTGAGGTTTTGACTATAATAAACAAATACTTTCAGCTAATATCAGTCATCAGCTTTTGTAGAAATAAGGGGTAAATTTGAACTTTGAAATAGTACTTTTAGTTGATTACTTGATTTCAAGCGCCCAAAGTAACTGCAATTTTGAAGTTTTTTATTTAATGATAGCTCTGCCATTAGAAACTTGTTTAGTACTTGTTAAACTTGTTTTTGGTAACCTTTAACAAGTGCATTAAATCTTAAACAAAGTTTAAAAAAATAATTTTTTGGCAGAATCAATTTTACTCCTATATTTGTTTATGGTCTTAAACTATTTGATTTGTATTACCCCAATTTGTTTATCATCAAATATTTGGTTGTTAAATGAGAAAAATGGGTAACCCCAAAGATTACTGTGTCAGTGGGAATAGTTCTGAGGAATTTTTTTGACGTGATTCAGCAGGAAAAGGTTTTTCTTGTCATTTAAATGAGAGAAATATGTAATATCACTCTTCAATCAATAACTCACAATGAAGGGATCAGGTCTTTTACAAAATTGATGGAAACAGGTGAGATAGAGATGGAAATCATCAGAAGACATATCCCAAAAAATAGCCTTTCAAAACCAAGCTCATATTTTAAAATTAATACCAATCAGAGATGATTTTCAAACTGGAAAAAGGGAAAAAGTTCAAGAATTTGAACACCAAGAAGGAAATCCCAAATGAAGGAAGAGAACAATGCACTATGGAATAAACTTTTTCCTATAGCCTTTTGAGATTTTTATGAAATGTATTCCCTAAGTATGAAAAACCATCCAGGAAAATGATTTCCAAAAATTTTACTTTTTCTTTAATAGGGATTCATTGGATGATCTGTAAGATAGTGTAGCTTTTTAAAACTAGTTATTCATTCCTTTTTCTGGTCTTGATTACTTCGGTTGTTTTATACAAATATGTTTCTAGTTCAATCATCAAAATTCAAATATTATTTTATTTTCATTTACAGATTCATTCTCAAATGCTGTTTATGCTTTTGTTCAGTTCAGCTGGACTGATGTACACGTCATTCCTGGAAATTCCGATTTGAAGTTGGAGGTTCCTGGGGTAAAAATACATAATCTTGAATGATTTATTAACTTTCTTAAGCATAAATTGTGAATTCCAGGAAAACTGTAAAGAAATGTTCTTCCATGGAGATGGTTTTACTTCCAATTTTTGCGTGATGACAATCAATTTTGACTTAAAAAATAATTTATCACCAATTGAATGTTTGAAAGAACATCAAACTGCTGTAAAAGCCGAATAATTGCTATGATATTCATTTTTGAAGTTATACTTCAAATAAATTGGAAAAAGGAATTGTTACTTAATTTACTGGTACTCAGCTAAATGAGATTGCTAAGACATTTATTTTTAATATAATTTTTCAAATGAATTCAAAAAAGAAATTGATACTTACTGGGAGCAAAGGCTCAGGTCTGCATAGTTAAGGTTTGAGCTGTAAATCTTATTTGTAATTAATGATTTTAGAAATCTAACCATTTGGGAACACACACTGCCCTATACTTTTGGCTCTCTCATTCTCTCACAAACACCATCCTGAACTCACTGTACTTTTGGGCCTAACCCCAACACTTTCCTGAATTACCCAATTCTCTCCCACACACACCTAAACAACTCCCAAGATCCTTCTCATTACCCTCATTATACACACACTACCACTTAACTCAGGGCTCAGGGTTTAGTTTTTCTGAAGTATCTGATGTGGATTTGCAACTCTTTGTAGGGCTACTACAAATCCAAAGGTCAAAATTTTTAGTTTAATCTAGCGTAGAGGTGGTAACGCCCTGCCTGGCCTGATGCATTTTTAACCTGTAATACATGAAGCACTGAACCGGTTATGATCGGGGTATTTACCGACCCTGTCTGCCGATCCATTGTTGACCCGCACTAGGTTCAGCAAATAGAACTTGACTGCCTGCAATTTCTACCAGAGCTCTGAATTTTTACATGGCAAGTTCAAATTTTACAAATATTCTTGGATTTGAATTGTTCTAAGCACCATCAAAGTCATGAGTTCTAAACCAAATGCATTTTAATATTCAAGATAAACACCAAATGTGTTGGTTTGTATTTAAAACATACCCATAATGCAAAAATAAATTTAGTTTGAATTTCAAACCAAGGTAAGCCTAAACTTTATTAAGATCAAACTCAGGGAAATTGTGAAAAGAATGAAACTTTTAATGTTTGTTTACATTCTCAAATCTTTGTTCAGTTCAATGACCCACCTCTGCATTCTGGGTAGCAATTTACAGAAAGAATAGTTTTGCTTTTAGGGTTTTAACTTAATTACTGACATGGCTTGGGGCAACCTGAGTCAAATTTTAAATGACCTCACCTGGCATGGATCATGATTAAAATTACCCACCCTGGCACGACCTGATACAATTGTTGACTGACCACCTCTAGACTCTAGCTAGCCTCTTACTTACAAATTCTTGAGTAGACAGTCTTTCACATTTAGCTTGTTGTCTCTTCTTTATTAACATAAATGGTAGAATAAATGTCTCCTTTTTAGACTCCAAATAAAGGATCTGGTCATGGCATTTTGAAATTAAAGCCAGAAACCATTTTTAACAACAAGTAACTTACATATTGGTCTTTGAAAAGTGTTTACCATTTCTAAAATATTAGAAGACTGGTTATGGTTGGTTAATTCATTGACAGCTTTGGCCTAGTTACTGAATATGCAATATCCAGAAGAGAGGATAATGTTTACTTTGCTACTTTTCCTGTCACTTAAAGTGTGTCTTTCAGCCACTTGATTGTAATTGAAAATTTTGAAAAATAATTGGAGATAATTCCAATCAATCCAGACTGAGATAACCATCTGGTCAGTAAAGGGACTGAAAGTTCACTGAAAGAAGAACCGCAATAAGCAAATCAAAAAGTCTCTAATGGATCAAAGTGGCATTGACTCAATGACAACAGATGAGGAAACTAATCACATTTGTAGCTTTTTTTACAGAAATAATGGATGTGTGTGCACCACTAAGATCCATTAGATTAAGGTACAATAAAGATTATATCAATGTTATACTGGCAAAGAGAAGAAAAAAGACGCGACCGACTTCTGAAAAAATATAGGAAAACAGGTTACTTAGATGCTCCGTCAATTATGAAGAGTCTATAAACATATTTAATAAAAATAGATGAAAAAGTTTTGATTCTTTTCTTGATTGGGATGTCCATCAATAGGTTTCCACTTAGGCTCGTTTTAGTAGATTCTGCATCATCCCTCAATCTACGTGTAAAGATTATTGATTGATTGACAGATTTTCTTACTGAACTGATTATCTTAATACTTAAAGGTGTTGAATTTACAAAAATTCCTGTCACTGTAGGTTGTGTCTTACAGTCACTTGATTGTATTTGATAATCATGAATTGAAGATTAAGAGACAATTATTATTTTTAGGTCAAGTTTCTGGACAACAATCATTCCTGACTGATATAATCATCTTCTGGAAATGATTAATCCAGGGGATCAAAGATTTTATCCAGACTGGGGACTAAACCCCAGTCTCCCAAACCTTAGTCAGTTGTTGTAACCATTAGGCCACTGTGACGTACCTCCTTGTTGTAGATCTTTACTCAAACAAACTTCTTTGTTTGTGGATAATCCCACTACATAAATACATATTACCCTCCGCAATTGCCTCGTTAGTGCCTTTTTTAGCCTCCAAATCTGAGTTTTGTCTGAGAAAAAGAAGATGATAGCTTGTGTTTAAGAACTTATTATTCTTACACTAAATCAAGTAAATGAGAAAAGTGTTATAACTTTACAATAATCTGTTCAACTGAGAGTTTTGTCTTATAATCACTTGAATTTTTTTTGATAAACGTGAATAAATGAATGCAAGAGATAGCTAGTTCTAATCAAGTATTTCACAGCAATCAATCCTGATCGAAATAATCATCTCACAGAAATCATTTTAATTTTGTCAAATCCAGGGGTCAAAGATTTTGCTTAGACTGGGGATCAAACCCCTGTCTTCCAGTGCTCAGCCAGTTAACCATCAGGCCATGGTGACCCCTAAGCTATTCTGCTCTTGTTTGGGCCGGGTCAAAAAATATCCAAGTCAAAGACGGATCTGCTTCTTATTTACTGCGGGTCAAAAGTATGTTCGGGTCGGGTAAGGGCTACACTCATTAACAATAAAAAAAAGCAAAAATGCTTTCATATCTGTTTTAGGATTTTGCTTTAATAGTTGGGTTTTAAAATGCAGTTTACCAATTCTCAGTCAGTTGCCATAGCTATTAGGGCCAAGTGACCCCCACCCCACACCCCAAAGCACCCTGCTTAAGGTTTTTGACCATCACTATTTGTGTATTTGTATTGCATCTGTAAAACAACTAAAATAAAAGATTCAACAGAAAGTTAACACCACTTTTAATTTAAGAACTTAATGCTGTAAGTTACATTTTACATTCTACACATGAAATTTTCGTTCGACTTGGATTCAATCGAAGACGTCATTTTCTTTTTTGTTTCACAACAAACACAAACAAAAGCAAGAAAAAATACAAATGATTGACGTGTTTACATGTCGAAAGCTGTTTCCAAACAACTGTCAGCTTCCCCTACAATATGTTCATGGTTATTTAATTTGAACCATTTTCCTTTAGCATATGAGATAAGGTCTTTCAACAAAGAGTCGATTTTTAAAGGTACATTTCCTTCCTAAATAAGAATTAAATATCCTAGAAAGGAACTTCTTTTCTAAATTGAAAGATTTCATACAAACAAAAACCTTAAAATCCAGAAAGAGGTAATTGACAAGTAAAATTTTTATGGAAAAATAAAACTATATTGCTAAAAAACAAGTAATAAAAATTTTAAGATCTAAAACTTTAATCTATCTGCAGGAAAGTTTTGCTTCGAGTATTTCAAGTATTTGCTTTCCACATTTAAAAATTTGAAGGGCACACAAAAAGACACATTCTCACGAATAGATTTGTGTGGTTTTCATGTTAAGAAAAATATTTGCAATTGTGACATAAACACATACAAAAGTGGGAGTGTAAATGTTAAGACCTGCTTAAAGAAGTAAGAGGATTTTCGTGGGAAAAGAGTTGATTAGTTTTCAATTAGATTTTCTGGGAGATAATTTACCTTGAAATAAATTGTTAATGAATGTCCGTCCAATTTTTTTGTACAAAGGTACTTCATTTTGTAAGATATTTCAGATTCATATCACCTAGTGGTTTTTGCCTTAATTCATCACGTGAAAGCTTTTCGTGAATTTGAATAAAGGTTACTTTTAGGGTGTTGCACATGTATGTTTGATATTGGTATTTTGATAAGTGAACTTTTTATCATACAGGAAGTTTCTTTTGCAATTTTTCAAAAGTGAATGCAAACACAGAGGATGTTATTTCAGATTCTGGGATTTAAATTTGCACATAAGTTGTATTTTTCACATGTTTTATAACTTCCAAATAAAAATAATTCATATTTTAATGTCTTTATTTTTGTAAGCCTAATTGAAATGGTCATTAGAATTAGAATATTTATTCAAGTCATTTGTTTTCAATTGCAAAGTAATTTACAACTTAGTAAGATACTGAAACACATTATATAATAAATTTGTCAAGTTTGTCATTTTTTAAAGGTTAAAATAAGATATCACGGAATATAATGTGTCATCTTAAAATGCACTTTTAAGCTCATTCTTATCGCATTGTCACTTATATCACAGTCCCAATCAAAGTTTGCAGTGTTTAGTAGATCACCAGCCCTGTTGCAGAGGGTTTGCCCTCCAATCCGATGATCACTTAAGTTGAAGAACATTGGCCTTCTAGGTTTTCTTCTTTCCGATAGCTTGTTTTTAGTAGGTCTTCATAAAGTCTTTTTGGAGAGTTTCTAGTGAATGTTTTAATCACTAGGTTGGCCTCAGAGTATTTTGCCCAGGTTGATGGCTGTTCATGACCAATTTTGTCCAGCTGGTACCTCTTAAGCTTTCTCCTATAGTCCATGACCGCACTTTGGAGGGAGCGGTAATGAAGAGCATTGAGCTTTCTTACATCATGGTAGCTATTCTGACCAGTGAGCCATACATTGCATCCATTGAAGCACACACCAAATAATTGGGAAGTCAGTACTATGATAAATTGATTGTACGTGAGTCTGCTTCTTACAAATTTCAACGCGCTGTTCATCTTTTTGCCTTTGTCAATGAGTGCATTGACTTGGTATGTCCATGACAGTTGATGGTTATGTAAAAATGGTAAGCAAGAAAATGGTATAGAAGGTAATCAATCAGGCCACCTAGTAATCATATGCTGTGTTTTTTCATTCTTATTGTGACATATTATTTTGGTCGCTTTTGAAGATTGAATGCATGCAAACATTTCTTTTACTCTTTGTAAAAGAAAGTATCGAAATTCAATTGTGTGAATCTCTCTTCTCATGTTAGGTTTGTGGAAAATTTTCAAAGTGATTGACAAATTGTGTAAGATTGATGACAATTTTCAATTTTCTCTTTCTATTTTGACAAAGTTTCAGCACCTTCCTACTACCATGCACCACATTTTCCTGCAAAGACCTTGTTTAAAAGGCCGTAAAAGAGAATGAAATGTTCTGTATGTAAGAAAAGGGATAGAGAAAAAGTTTGCTTTCAAACATTGACTAACTGGTTTCAACTATCAGTGCAACTAGTGAGAAGGACCTACACAGAGTAACGAAGGTAAGACCATTAAACTAAGATTTTCTTCATTTAAAAAAATAATATTCTTCTTCTTAAAATTGTTATAGTGCTTGATCTATAAAAAATATTACCACCTCTTAAAAGGAAAGCATGATTATAATTCATTCTCATGACACTGTCTCAGAAAAGCTTTGACTTTTGGAAACCTTAATGAATGAAAAGAACTGTAGAAAATAAGCTTATAATTACAATTCTACTTAAGATTAATGAGACCTTTGAGCTATATTTGCAGTTGATGATGTCTTCAATTATTTCTTTTCCACTAGTATCTGCTAGAATCTAAAATAGAAAGACATTGTTTGCAATTCCAAATTTATTTTCCATCTTTGAGATATGAAGTAAAATGCACGGGATGAACTGATTCATCGAATGAGGAAAAAATATCAAAGGCATCTTTTCTTTCAACTCTCGTCAAAGGATTTACAAATTTTTGTACAACAGAATTTTGGTATATATGACCTACAATTGGTCAAAATTTTATCTTTGATCTAATTCAACTCTAAAGTCTTTCAATTTTTTTTCGACAACTTATTCACTGATTTTAATTCTTGACAAAACCTTCATTAAATTGAGGACTATTTGCCAAAAGCTGTCAAATATTCATTTAAAAAAACCTTTATTAATCAATAAAAATATTTTTGGTAATGAAAAATGATAACTTGAAAATTGAGCAAGAAAGTCATCAAATTTATCTGTAGTAATTTGCTTTTCAAGTATCCAACATTTCAACTTAACTTTAATCATTACTAATTCAGAATTTGATGAAAAATATTGCTCAAAAATGATTCAAAAGAGTGTCAAAGTTGTTCAGATATCTAAACCTTGATGCAAATTCTATAACTCAACTTTCATAATGAATAAAAAAAAAGGTTTTGCTTTTATGGTCGTAAATCAAATTCTGCCCGACTGTCATTAACTTTAAATTTCCAAGGGACATCAAAGAACCTTTTTTATCACAACAGGGCAAAATTTGTCATATAGAAAAACTTTTACTAGATGACTGACAAAATTTAAAGATTGCCCAAAGGACAATTCTAGAAAAATTTAGAAAGAGATGAGAAAAAATAATTTATGGTTATTTGTTTTAAAATTTTGTATATACTCAAGTAATTATTGATGACTTTCGATACCCACTTTTTCAAGTCTATTTTATTTGTGTTTGTATTTTGGTTAAAGCTCCATCAAAACTTACAAAAAATATGCCTATTAAAATTGACTTTTAAAGAATTATGACTTACATTTTAACTTGCCATTGGATTTTACTTGATCATCAAATATTTGTAGTTAAAAGTAGAGAGACTATAAATAAAATAAACTAATAAGAGAAAAAAAACTTACTTCAAACTTTGTCTTAACACGTGTTGTTAAATGCCCATTATCCATTCAAAGTTTACTTTTCAAACCATTTCCAGGCAGAGTTCTTTCTGTTCTTCTTTCTTGACATTTACATAAAGGTACCAATAACAGATCTTGGTATACTATTGATGTAACATCTAGTCCTAACTTTCTCTGAGAGCCTATGGCCGTTTGTTCCAAGATTTGTTAATGAAATTGCAGTTTTTCAGTTGCTATAAAGCGCTTACATATTCTGTCCATACCCCTATTGCTCGGTATTTTATTAGAGTAGTCTCCAAGTACTATTTGCATGGCTAATTAATGTAATGAATTTGACATTTTCCATTGTGGACTGTGCTAATGACGTGAGCCAAAAGGGAGATGCAAAGTAAAGAAGGCTACGGTATACAAATGCGCTGTTGAAACTTTTAACATGGCCTTCCCATCAAAGAATCTCTGAAGGAATGAAAAATGAATTAAATATTTATTAGGCTCATCTGTACATATATTAAATGCATTTTACTTTGTCAGAACTGGTCATTATGAATAAATTTAAATAAAATGTTTCATCTTGTCTGAATGTCAACTTTTGTCAATCACAAAATGTTCAATGGTGGCCTCATTTGGTCATCTGAAGATGCTTTTTCAGCCCAATTCAAAGAGAGGCATCATTTGCCTGCAACCAGTCCATATCAAGACCATTTATCACGTCAGCCAGTCTATTGCGCAACATCTTTCTTCCAATTTTCCTGATTTGGTTGTTGTAGAATTTTAGCCTTCCAGATTGTATTCTCTCTTTGTATGATTTGGAAAGAGATTCAACAATCAATTCTTTTAGAGCTTGCTTTAGAATTGACTTGATGCCAATGCTAGCAATGCTATACTTTGCCCATGTAGACGGCCGGCCTCTACCCATAAGATCTAGGGTTGTTTGACTTTGCCTTCGCTTATAGTCTATTGCTGCAATTCGTAGTGAACACTCGTGGAAGAGACTGTTTAGTCAACACTACAGAGCAATCCGGTCAGCGGTTGGCAACTGGAAGACAAAAATCCCGAGAGCGGTTCTGGATGTCATTGGAAAACGTGCAAACCCACGCCAATGGGCCCAAAATTCAATAGCAAGATTCGTTATTAAGGCATATAATAACAAGAACACGCCAATCAAACTGAAACTTGTTCAGCAAGGCTATATAAATGATAGGAATCCTCGACGTGCTAAATTCTTTGATGGCTCGAGCTTAAAAGTGGGAAGACAAGATCTTGCAAACAGATTAGAATTCATGAAAATGAATTTTGACTGGATCGGAGACCACAGCGATGATTATCTTAGAATTAAACTTGAAGAGCAATTCTTCAAATTCTAATTAGTGACCATTGTAAAATATTTTTTACAAGTGCAGTCCTGCATGCATATTTTTATTTATTTATTATTTTATTTTTTATTTTTGACACACTTTTGATCAATTTAACATAATTTACGTGTCATGAAAATTTGTAGAAAGTATTTCTGGCTTTTAAAAAGCATTGTCACATGTGATATTGAGATGAAGCCAATAAAATATACAAATACAAATAGTGTAGAGCATTGTTCTCAGATTGCTAAAGCTAGTGTTGGGGTTAATCCAAACACAACTTCCATAGAAGCATTGACGGTGTGACTTGTTCATAACATTTTTGATATGAGAATCAAATTTCATGTTACCGTCAAAGGTCACACCCAGTACCTTCATTGTCTCACATGGAATGATTCTGTGCCAAGTTTTATCTGGGTATTGACCTCCTGGCCAAAGAACACCATTCGGTCTTGGATAGGTTGGTTACAATACACTGTTCTGCCAGGTATTTTAGGTGACTTTTTATACACTTTTTTGCTTCTTCTTGGACTTCCTCTGTCTGATTCAGTAATGGCTACGTATGTATCGTCCGCGTATACAATGACATCATTGCCTCTGAGGCGTTCTCTAACTTGACTCATATATATGTTGAAGAGTTTTGGGCCTAAGACAGATCCCTGTACACATCCAAGGGTGAATGGTATTTCAGGTCCTCTACTCCCTCTCACTTCCACAGTCATTGTTCTGTCCGTCAGAAAATCATTGGTGATGCGAAGTAGACCATCATCAAGCTGGCCACGCATCTGTCGAGGATAAGTTCATGGCCTGAGGAGATCAAATGCAGTCGATAGATCGACCGAGTATACAAGACAGCATTTATTCTTTTCCATGGCTTCACAGATGATATTTTGGAGGGTGAGCATTGCTGTTGTGGTATTGTGATTGGCTCTAAACACATGTTGATGAGAACCCTCTAAATTAGGATTCCTTGATGTCATTTTATCAAGGACAACCCTCTCGAAGAGCTTGTCTAAAGAGCAGAGGTTAGATATGGCACGATAGCTGTCCATTGAGTCTTGCTACCCTGATTATGTAAAGGGATCACCCTTGATTTTTTCCACACTTTTGGCATCTGAACATTTGGGTTCACAAGCTTTAGATAACCAGGTAGAAGGGTGATTTTTGCACCAAGAAAAATCACCTAACCGTCAGCTCGCGAAGCTTAGGAGAAAAATA
>Ga0194133_10006956_pt1 | contig 13709 bp, 10 predicted proteins | sample TA2KigOf40mmetaG_FD_155448 | JGI IMG/M metagenome (GOLD analysis project Ga0194133, IMG submission 155448) | Freshwater microbial communities from Lake Tanganyika, Tanzania - TA2015055 Kigoma Offshore 40m | ecosystem: Environmental > Aquatic > Freshwater > Lake | place: Tanzania: Lake...
TTTAGGGGGTGGCGGTGCTATCGAATTAATAAAGGGGGGAGGTAATTTAATTAAAGGTCTAATAGGTTCAGCGGGTGATTTTATTGGTCAAAAAGAAATAACAAAATCTTTTACCGCTGCTACAGCTGGGCTAGTTAATAAAGTTCAATCTGCCACTCAAGATGATGACCCTAACTTTCTCTCCTCGCCTTATTTAAAATCCTACAAGGGACTATACATCACTGAAAGGACTGGTTGGCGGTTTTTACTGCCGTATTTTTCCAACAATTATCAAGCCACGGCAAATCAGTGGGGAACATCGTCAGACACTACGGGAGGGGGATTTGTAATGGGGGGACTTACAGAATTATCTCAAGCGGCTTCAAGTCTTACTAGGAATATTCTAGGCACTCTTGAAACCGGGGCATATGTAGAAAATAGTCAATTCTATCAATATTCTCAAAGCGGGGATTCTCTTACAATACGCTTTCCTCTTATAAACACAGGTGCGGCTACTTATGATGACGTAGTTAAAAACTGGCAATTTGTTTTTCTTTTGTTGTACAATAACAAACCCGAAAGAGTTAATAAAAATCTTATAGAACCACCACCGCTGTATGAGTTAGACATACCCGGGGTAAGATATATGCCGTTTACTTTTATGTCAGGTATCACTGTTGATTATAAAGGTGCAAGAAGAACTATGAGATTGAAAGTGCCTGGTGTATATAATGACAGTGGTAACAATTCTAGTAGATTTACTAATGAGTTCGAAACTATTATACCCGAAGCCTACGAAATAGGCATCACCATCACCGGTCTAGTGACGGACAGTAAAAATTTTATGATTGCCACTTTTGAAGACAAGCCTGTAAAGGTAAGAAATATATCCCAGAGACCTTTACCAGATAACTTTGCCAGAGTAAAAGAAGACAAAAAAATTAGAGACATACTAAAACAAACTACCTTGTTAGCGAATAACGATGTGGATAATTTTGCCAATAGTTAATTATCGTAATGATTATGAACGCAACCGGAAAATACAGAAATCAAATACCTGAGCTCGATGTAATTTCAGATTTAAGATATGAAAATATTTTTAAAATGTATCAGCGAGAGGATGGTAAGTTTTTTTACAATATACTTAAAAAAATATCCTTACCTGATAATCTTAATCAAAATATATTTTATTCTATTACTGTAGCTGAAAAAATGCCTTGGACGACAATTAGTTATAACGCATACGGTACAATCGAATTATGGTGGTTGATAATGGCGGTTAATAATATAACTAATCCAACTATTATACCTAAGGGAAATATTAAAATTTTAAAACAAGAATATATACGGCCTATAATTAGCCAACTTCAGAGCCAACTATGATTACAGATATTATACAAAATGATGCCCCAAGTAGCGTGGCCTTAGGATCGGCTCTGTATAAAAATATCTACTATGATTTTCAGGTTTATATTTTAAACCCTAATCTTAATAGTTTTATACTTCGTAACTCCGCAATTCGCGAACTGTATTTAGATGATAATATTAACGACTATTATCACAAGGGATATATTATTGTAGACAATGATTATGATTTATTGGAAAGATCACCGCCAGCTGAGCAAACTAGTAAGGGAGTTTTTACGGAAACACCCACTAAGCCCAAGGGCGGCTATCTTTTTAGAGGAGACGCGCGTGATTTTTTAAAAATATCCATATCGCCTAGGCAGTTACCTCGAGCCTCAACTAAGCCTACTGAGGAGGATAAAGAGCTGTTTTCATTAGACTTTACTTTTGCCATTTATAATATTGAAGAGATACAAGGGGAGGATCCCTCTAAAAAATATAAAAAACTCTATTTCTGGGATACATGTCACCAGATAATGTTAGAAAAAAATGTTTATTTTACAACCGCAAACTTCGTTAAAGCAAGTGATAATGCTACTGATACTGAGAGAAGTATTAAGACAGGCAAAGCTATTTTGGAATTACTCAAAACCACTTTTCCTAAATCCGAAAATTTTAATATATCATTTGGTAAGTTTGAAGAAGGAGAGACAGGAATATTTTTTAGTTCTCCTGCAGACTTTAAAGCTGAAGACAGTTTAAACTACCTCCTAACAAAACATGTGAGTTCGAAGGTTAACAATTATGATAAGAGTATTTTAAGAATAGAGAGATACCCTAAGAGGTGGTCGCTAGTCAGTATGAAGGAGTATTTCAATCAAGCTTATATAAAGGGGAGTAAGGATATGGGTGGTAAATTGTTTTTAGAAAAATTTATACTCGGCGGGTACAAAAATTCTGATAATAAAATTACCCAAGCTGTTATTACTCGTTCCCCGAAGTTTGTACCTTTTTTTGGCGAGGGTAACATTCTTGATAACTTTACATTTATACCTACACCAGGAGGGTTAACACAACAGCATGTAACTTCAACACTAGTACATAGTTATAGTTATAAACAAAAAAGTTTCTTTATTGACACAGCTAAAAATAGTTTTAAAGATATTCAGAAAGCTTATACTGAGAATTATGTAGAAAATATGAAAGGTTTCAATAATTCACCAGTGTCAAACCTATTAGGTAATGAATACAGATTTAATAATAGTAACATAAAAAATGTTTTCTCTACGTCAGAGGATAGCCAGGATCAACGCTTAGGTGTAGGTCGGAGTCAGGTGTTGCGTAATGCAGTGATGTTAAATAATTCTATAAGCTTTAAAGTGCCAGGCGCTACTTACAGGCAGGCAGGTAGATTTATGTCCATTGATCGCTCCGACAGTATACCGGATGACAGATTTGATGATAAATTGTTGGGTATATATTTTATTGTAAATGTTAAACATATTTTTACCGAAAAAGATTATACTAATGAAATTACCGCGGTGAAGACGTATAATTTTAAGAGTACAAACGAAACTGAGAATGTGCTATGAATACGATAGTTAAGTCAGTAAGACCGTTGTTAGCTGATGCTGATTATGCGAGCAATATTCAGTTGTTGCAAAAATATACCGACTATCTCGATGTAACTGGTGATCTTACAATTGAAATAGCAAGATTTTTAAGATACAAAAGAAACCTTGCACAAGGTGATTTTGTAACTGATACAGCAAAAACCCTTACTAGTATCGATAGTAAATATAACGTAATTGATAATCAATTTTTACTACCATATATTAAGTTATATAACAGCAGTGTTAGTGATATAAAAGAATTAGTAGTAAAACAAAGCGGTAAAAATAGTATTTACGGTGATATTAGCGATTGCATAGGACTTTTAGGCAATTCCGCCTTCAAGCTAACAGATACTGTTATACCTTTTAATGATATTAACTCCTCCTTTTACGGCATACCGGTAGTATATCCTGCTGGGCTTTCTACAAAAGTAAGGTCTAACACTCAAGCAATATCAGAAGAATTAAGTCGTAAAACTTCCTCAATGTTTAGACAGAATATTATTAATATTCAAATAAAATATGCTACTACCACTGAATCCCACGGATCTAATTTAATAACAGACATAGATGAGTATTTTAGATCAGCAGAATACTCATTTTCTATCACTAAACAACTAGAAAAAGATTTCGGCAATTTATTTAAAATTATAACTTTCTTTAATACAATCAATAATAACGTCGGGTATAACCCTGGCGACTACAATAAGAACCTACAAGAGATTTTACCTACTAATTTTAAAATAATTTATGGTAATGAGAAAATAAACGTAGACTTACTCGGTAAAAAAATTACAGATGCGAGAAGCAAAATAACTATTGCTAAATCGTTAGCGTCGCCGAACGGTGATGTTTTTATCAAACCCACCGCTGCAAGTGTTGATGCTAAATATCTTGAATCAACTGTCGATAATCCCAAAACCGGCACAATTATACCAACAAATACGACAGCGAAACCTACTGACGGTCAAGCTACAAATAATAAGGCGCCTGCCCCTGTTTCTAAGGCAGAGGAGGAAAAGAAAGCAGCTAAACAAACTTATAAGCAACAAGAAGAAAAAGAAAAGAAGCAAATAAACATAAAAGTAACTGAAATACCCGGTAAACTTTTAAGTCTGCCGGGTAAAGCGGTTAAGTTTTCTACTCAATTATTTGCTTCAGCTACAAAATCTCCGCTCGCTGCAGCCCAGCAAATTAGAAACTTAATATGTAAAGGTATTGACTTTATTAAAACGTTCGACCTTAATATTATTAATAACATAACCTGGCCACCTAAATTGCCTACAGGGTTTAAAACCTTTTCATTTAAAAAATTAGTAATGAAACTTGTTTTTGATGTACGGGCGAGAATTTTAAAAGAAATATATAAGCGGATATTTGGTCCGCTCGAAGCATTTTATCAAAAGGTACTCTCTATTAAAAAGAGAATTCTCGATACAATCGATCAGATTAAAGGTTTATTTAGCTGTAACAAAGACTAATTTGCCTGTTCTAGATCTATACTGTTAATTCTTTTTTCGTCGGTTCTTAATGCTATTTCTTTGAGAACTTCTTCGCGTGAAAGCAGTATTTTTTGATGGGTTTCACCTTCTAAAACAGCACGACGGTTTTCTCCATCTAACTGTTTGAGTTTGATAGCATTTTCAGTACGCTTATCAGTAACGATAATTTTATTTAAAGTTTCTATGGCAGAAGATGTGGCTGAAATTAACCCCGCTAAAGCTTCCACGTCTTTATTTTCTGGAGCAGAAACAATATATTCTTTCACCACTCTCATCATATCTAAGGACTCTTCTACAAGTGCCCCAGCTTTTTCAATAACAAACTTCTCAAGATTTTCTTTTTTAAGCGGGTCCTTCTCGCTGTGAACATGTTTTACAGCTTTATTACTTTCTTGTAATTGATCAACTAGCGATCCCAACTCTGAATCAAACTCATTGTCCATATACTTACTTATCGCATTTTCTTAACTAACAACAGTTGTTAAATTTTTACAAATATTTATATTACTATATGACAAATATAAGTGAACTTGACTACATGCCTACAGTAAAATTTGCTAAAATAACGGAAGATGCTATTCTCCCTACTAAAAATCATAAATCGGATACAGGGTTTGATATATATGCAACGGAAACGATTGTTATTCCTGCAAAAGGATCTGCTGTAGTTCCTGTAGGTATTAAAGTAGCCTTTATACCTCCCGGATATTGGTTTAAAATTGAATCGAGATCTGGGTTAGGTTTTAAGCACAGTCTAATGGCTCATCCCGGTATTGTAGATTGCGAATATAGAGGAGATTGCGGAGTAAAACTCTATAACTTCTCAGATATAGATTATATTATAAAAGCAGGGGATCGATGTGCACAAATTGTATTTTATCTTAATTTAGACCTAACATTAGAGTGGGGCAAGGTCGAGGAATCCGTAAGAGGTGAAAAGGGGTTTGGTTCTTCCGGCAAATAACCTACATTCAACGGAATGAATATAGATAATCTATTTGTTGAAAAATATAGACCTCAGGTGTTAGAGGACATAATTTTATCTCCTGCTAACTTTAATAAATTTAATAGTTTTAAAAATAGTGGTGAAATACCTAACCTGGCGCTAGTAGGCACACCAGGGTGCGGTAAAACTACACTAGCAAAAGTTGTAGTTAAAGATATACTTAAATGTCAGTATATGTATTTAAATGCTTCCGACGAGAATGGCGTTGATACAGTACGGAATAAGGTTATTAACTTTGCCAAAACTAAGAGCATAGACGGCAAACTTAAAGTTGTAATTCTTGATGAAGCTGATGCTCTCTCTATAGACGCTCAAAGAGCATTAAGAAATACCATGGAGGAATATTCAGGCTACACTCGATTTATTCTTACCGGCAATTACAAATATAAAATAATACCCGCATTACTTAGCAGATGTCAAACATTCGATCTAACTCCTAATATTGAAGCAGTTGTTAAAAGATGCTTCAATATTCTTAAAACGGAAAAAATTAAAGTTTTTAATAATAAACAGTTCGTTATTTTTATTAAGTCTCTCTACCCGGATATTCGCAAGTGTCTTAATGAGCTTCAAAAAAATACAGTTAATGGTGAGTTAAATATTGATAGTTTTTCTACACAAGAGGTGGTAGCGGAGTTGTATGAATACATTAAAAAGAAGGATCTAGGACAGCTGAGAAAATATTTAATTGCAAGTGAGATAAAATTTAATAGCGACTACGTTACTATTTTGAGAGAGTTATTTCGTTATATAGACTCTAAGGAAACTAACGAAGAGAAGAAAAAAATATATTTACTTATAGTTTCCGACTACCTTTACAAATCTGCATTTGTAATAGATCAGGAAATTAATTGTTATGCCTGTATGATTAACCTTTTAGCTAACGATTAGGAAGATACATACTCGTTGTAGACTTGGCATCAACGGAAGGAATTTTAACATTTTTATTTAACAGATTATGTTGGTCATTTTTAACTTCAGTGGGCTTAATCTGTGACGGGTCCGGTTTTTTAAATGAATTAGGAATAGAAGGAAGGCTATTAGTAGCATCACCGTCGGTAACTCTTTCGAGAACTTCTCCAGGCACAGTAATAGTGTTGTAGTATCTCCCAGGAGCTATTTCTTGCGCAATATCAACCATTCTGCCTTCTGGGTTAATATAATCTGTGTTGCCGGCTCCCATCACAGCAGGATACGCATTTTTAACGTTGGTTACTCTCAAATGCAGATCGGAGCTCATTATAGCTTTAATTTGATCCTTTATTTCGCTATTATCCCCAAAGCTTTTATGCCTAAATGCGTTAGGTTTAAGTTTAACCACATCTCCTGTCAAAAAACCACCGTTTGTAAACCGGTTAATAGTACTCTCATACAATTTTAAGAATCTTTTCTTTGTGTTCACAACAATATTTATTCTTTTGGTTTCTATTTTATAGTGATAAATATTTAATAATGTCTAATATACAGATAACTGATCTACCGTTGAATATTGCTGTTGGCGAGAACAAAGTATTCAAAGATCTTCGATTAGATCTACAATTCGGTCAACCAGGCGGAACGGGATATTTTTCGGGCATTAAAAATAACGACCTAATTGCTGATTTTGATGTTCAAGCAATTACAAACTCTTTACAGAATCTTTTTAACACTAATAGGGGTGAAAAAATTTTAAATCCGGAATACGGTTCGGATGTGAGTAAATATATTTTTGAGGCAGTAAGCGAGATTACCGGCGACTTAATAGGAGAAGCCATACATGCGAGTGTTAAGGCGTACGAGCCTAGAGTAATAATAGAAAACTTAACCATATACATAGATCCAGACAACAACGAATATATAGTTGATATAGATATAATTATACCTGCTCTAAGAAATACGGGAGTCGCTCTTACAGGCAAACTAAATAATTTGGGTTTTACCTTTATATAATGGCAACAAAAAATACATTTGAACTTACAAATGATAGTTACGCAGCCTTCGATGCATTGAGTCTAAAGAGACTGATTATTGATAGACTTAATACATCGGACGTCTTTACTGATCAAAATTTTGAAGGCAGTAATATTAATCAAGTTATTGATATAATTGCGTACTCCTATCATGTACTTCTATTTTATTTAAATCAAACAGCCAGCGAAAGTATATATTCTCAGGCTACTTTAAATGAAAATATTAATAAAATAGTAAAGTTATTGAACTACAAACCAATAGGTTATCAAACGGCAACACTGAATTTTTCTGTACTAGCGCAAGCCAATTTAACAACAGGTTCTTATACAATACCTAGGTATTCATATTTTTCAATTAATGGAATAGATTACTCTTTCAATGAGGATAAGACGTTCACTAAGACAGTCTCTAGTGAGGAAGCTTTAACCGAATTTTCTAACACTTCACTGCTGTATCAAGGAACTTACGTGGAGTATCCTACTTACACCGCAATCGGTGAACCTTACGAACAGCTAACTATCTTAGCAGTTGATAGAGATGGTAATAATGAACTAATTGACCACTTTAATATAGATGTATATGTAAGAGATAATACAGCTTTGAACCCCAGGTATACTAAATATGATTCTACTGACTCATTGTTTTTAGAAAATTTTCAAAGCAAAAAATACGAAATAAGATTAAACGAGAATGGTAGATACGAAATTAAATTTGGTAATAACACGTTTGGTAGGCAATTAAAAACAGGCGACGACGTAGCAATTTATTACTTAAAAACTGACGGTACAAGAGGTGAGGTTACTGCCAATGTACTTAATCAAGAACTAATAGCAGAATATACTTCGTCTCGTTTTCAAACTATTATTCAAGATACGCTAGCTACAAACTTAAGACTTGCTACAACTACGGAGACAGCCTTACTACAATTTTCAAATAATACACCATCTACGCAGTTTCAAGATCTTGAAGGGGTTGATAATATAAGGGAAAATGCCGTAAACACCTTTAAAACTCAATATAGACTAGCTACCACTGACGATATTCAAACTTTTATTAAGCGCAATTTCAGTAATATTATTAGTAGTAATAGGGTAGTTAATAATAGATTGTTTGTAGAGGGTCACTTAAAATATTACTTCGATCTAGGGGTTGAAAGACCCTCTCAAGAGAGTAGATTAATGTTTAATCAAGTTAAATTTAGTACTGGGTGTAACTTTAATAATTTATACCTATATGCTGTACCGAGAATTGATAGAGTTACATCTTTAACTACGAGAGTTAATTATTTAAACACAGCTCAAAAACAATTTATAATCGATAAAATTAATCCATATAAGATTGCTACATCAGAGATAGTGCCTGTTGATCCTGTATATGTACAAGTAGGTTTTGGTATTAAAACCTTTGGTCTACCTCTCACACCAAGCGTGGCGGACAACAGCTATCTTGAAGTTACTGTAGATGGTGCACTGAAACGTAACTTTATATCTATACAAACACAGATAGCAAATTTCTTTATAAATTACTTTAAGATAACAAATGACAATTTAGGTAAATTTATTGATCTTACAGAATTATCTAGCCAAATAATATCAATAGTAGGGGTAAAAAATTTTAAAACCGTGAGGGTAGACGGTAGCACATCAACCTCTTTTGCAGGTATAAGTTTATTAATTTTTAATCCTGTGTATCCAGAGGTTGATATAGAAGTACACCAACAAAATATACAGTTACCCTATTTTAAATTTCCGTACTTAGGAGACTCATTAAATTTTGTTGAGAAAATAAAACTGGTATCAGAATGAGTACTTCATGTGTTGACGTAAAAGTTTTAAATTATAAAGGTGATGTTTCTCTGTCAGGTTACACACTTCCTACGAGCTATTTTACTTTCATACCTAACTTAACTGCTGCAGATCAAACCCTCTCCATAAGGAATGTATTATGGGATTTTGGCGATGGTACAACTTCAAAGGAACTACAACCTCGACACACCTATAAATTCCCTGGCATATATGGAGTTTCACTCATAGCTTATAATAAAAAAGGCAATGCGGTAAGTAACTCATACGTACCTGGTATATCTGCATTTGACTACATTTACGACAATCTCATTGTGGATTCACCGTCGGCTTTTAATGTAAAATCCGGCCATTATAGCAGTTACACTTTATTAAGGCAAAGTTCCTGGCGTACAGTAGCTTCTAATACTTATGGCGATTATACAGTCAGTATGTACGCTTCCGGAGGACTTGTTCCCATACTTGATATTGCTAACTACAATGGCAGTCAATGGTCGCATCTTGTGCAGAATACAAAATTTTTGGAGAGGCGGTTGGCAGGATCTAGTTATGAATACGTTCCTGTTACCGAGATTAAAACCACTAATACATTAATTTACGTTAATAAAAACTCTAACGGCGACTACAAACGCTGTCTTTCAACTGACCCGGATGCTATTGTCGCAGGTAGCACTGGTTATGCTACACCTTATTTTACTTCTGATGAACCTAAAAACTACCTTTCATCAGGCGAATTGCCTGTAATTATTTTTAATAGTCTTAACTCACTTAAAATAGTGGATAGTTTAACTATAGATAAAAATTTAAAAGAATTTGTAGGTGCTAATTACTTCAATCTAAAACCTGCAGTTATACCTAATACATTTATACGCTATAATTCAGCAAATAAATTATCATTTTCTACTAACGGCATTGATACAGAAGGAGACGCTGTTCTTAGCACATTTAACATACCTGTAATTAGCTGGCAGCATACAAGTATACCGTTTGTTGTTAAATTGGAAGATAGTGATGGATTTGCAACAAAGTTTTACCCAACTCTTACAGCAGGTGACACAGGAGCAAATTATGTTATTTCATTAAGCGCGGTGTCCGGTTCGGTATTGCTTAATGGTACTTTTTATTCTAATTTCGTTTCTGCTGCCCCATCAAACGTGGGCGGTTACTTTAAAGGTTATTATATTAGCCCTAGTGCTGCAGATAACGTTATCTTTAAAGCTTCTGTACGAGTGCAGGATCCTAAATATTGGGACCCTAACACAGGTGTATATGTTGCTTCAACTACCAGGGTCGTGACAGGTGCAAGTAACTCCTTTAATATCTTGCCCAACACCGGCAAATATAATATCACTAAAATAAACGAGGATTTTGATTTTAAATCATTTTGGGGTAGTTTACGATTTCAAGAACGTCAGTTAAATTATACTGAGTTGTTTGATAACTTACTCGGCTACTCATTTGGTGATCGTCAAAGTAAACCTTATGAGCTGGGTAAGACTATATATGAAAAAATAGCTAACTTTACAGATAATAATAGTAATATCGACACTGCTAATGTTCAAGCGCTTGTATCAATGTGTAATGAGGTCGGCGTTACATTAGAACCTGTTAATTACGAATATCCAGCCCAGGTAAAACGTGTTGTAGATTTACTCAGTATTAAGCACAAAAAGCTATTTGGTGATACAAATAAGTTTGATAACGACTTTAACTCACCAGGCAATGTTATTACAAAAATTGGGAAAAATGTTGGTGCCCTCATAGATCCGGTAACAGGTACCTTTCCAATAAGTGGTGGGGTTATTGCATACGAAAAATATAGTGGTTCGTATAATTTAGTAAAAACTGCTAAGCTATCAGGTTATAATTTATCATCAATATTACCTCTGTCCGCCTACAACAAGGCGTGGGGTTGGAAAATACAGGCTCCTGCCAGTGTATCGGGCATACAAATAGATGCTTACTATAAGTTCTATCTTCTAGATAGTAAGCCAGAAGGGTCAATATACGAATCAGTAATTAACTGGAATGATTCTACTATGACATTAAGTTTTTATACCAGCTCATATTCAGCTTGGTCGAGTGACGATGGTATTATGGATAATATTATTAACTACGAATTAACTAAAGGATTGAGACTGTTTACGAGCGGTGCTAACATTACATTTAATAATTAAATAATTAGAGTAATATGGAATTTAGCATTTCTGATACTGAAAGTTTAGATTTAAGAGACTTTAGAATCGAAAGATCTATAGTTGAAGATAAAAATAATTTTGATGCTATTGATAGAAATTCACCGCTCACCTTTCTTGAATGGATTCAATATTTTATTGGGTTAGAATCCGAACCTAAAGTTCTTCTTCGCGAGTATAAAAAATACATTCTTCGGTGGCGTGAGACTAGCAATACGACTAATATAACTGATAAGGATAGTATTCAAAATTTATATTCTTCCTTATTTAAAAATATTGCAATCAATATTTTTACTCAAGAAGAGCGCAGATTTGTATCGAATGCTGACTACAGCGACCCTCAACAAATCGCTGCTGTGATACCGTTATTTGTAAGAAAAATAAAGGATATATGTCTTTATTATGCTGCACAACGTGACGAAGCAAAATTTGCTGTATACAAGTATAATATAAAAAACTCTAATAAATCTATCGAAAAACTTATTAAAGATGTTATTGATAATAGTTTTCTCGACCCGGAAATAAATAAGCTGTTTGTAGAAGAGGGAATAACAAGAAATTCTCTTAAACAGACTTTAGATATTCAATTTGAAGATCTTTACGATGTTGAGACAGATTATTTCGATATTAATCCTACCTTTCCTGCATCGGCTTATAATGCTACCGGCGATCGGAAAACATATTTTAATAGTAATGAATACGATTTTGACCCAGACCTGTTTATTAACTTTGATGCTAGTGTCGTAAAAGAAATACAAAAGTACCCGGTTTTGTTACAAGGGCTTGGTAATAATTTTTCAATTAATATTAGTCTTACAGGTGATGATCTACAATTTTTAAAAGATCAGGATTTTACTGATCTTATTAATAATTTAGATAAAAATAATCTTAAGATTGACTATCTCAAAGAGGCGCTGGAAACATTTTCCGGTACTGAATTTTATTACCTTTCTTCTAACTCAGATTCAAAATTTGTATATGGCAAATTATTTGAAGCAGATACATTTAAAAACTATTTAAACAGAAGATTTCCTACTATTCAACAAGTAGAGAGTGATAAAATAAAATCTATACAACAAATTGGCGGGTTTTTCAAACCAAATAAGTTGGGGATACAAAACTTTCTTTCCTATGATATACAGGGAAATGTAGCCTCTATTGAACCTAATACTATTTACGTGTTTCCAGACCCTAACAAGTATGGTAATATTAGCGGATTAAGTCGAACTTTTTTTAAAAACCCTTTTAGTTACTTTTCCGTAGTAACCTATTTCAAAAATAGCCAAACAAACTCTGCCGGATTCGGTAATGCTCTAACAGACTTTATTACTAAGTTCAAAGGCTATCAATCAAGATCTGAATCCCTTTTGATAGACCCTACTGGGATTTCGAGAAGCACTGATAACTACGACTTTTTTACAGGTAGTGAAAAAACTATATGGGACAATAAAGATGTATTTGAAAAATCGCCCAGTAATTACTTACCTGTAGAAAAAAAGATTGATTATCTTTTATATTCAATAGACCTTACTCAAGTTCAGTTTAAGCAGGATCTATATGGAAATAGTTTTGGTCTTTACAAAAAAATAAAGAAAGCTAAAAGCCCTGCCGCTGTTAAAACAAGCACAATAGGTCCTCCGCTATACTGCTTAACATTAGATGGTAAAGAGTTTCAAAACGCTTTAGGCGGGGCATGGAACTCATCAATAAAAGCCATCGCGGCGGGTGGGGATCACACCGTGGCCTTGAAGTCGGATGGCACCGTGGTGGCGTGGGGAGATAACGGCTATGGCCAAACCACCGTGCCCACCGGCCTGAGCGGCGTGGTGGCCATCGCGGCGGGTGCGAATCACACCGTGGCCTTGAAGTCGGATGGCACCGTGGTGACGTGGGGAGATCCGACGCTCTCCGTCTTCGACAACGTGCCCTTCGGCCTGAGCGGCGTGGTGGCCATCGCGGCTGGTGCGAATCACACCGTGGCCTTGAAGTCGAATGGCACCTTGGTGGCGTGGGGAAGTAACGAACTAGGCCAAACCACCGGCACCCCAACAACCGCCGCTTCTTACAGAGCGACGGCAAATCCGGTCAAATTGAACGACCAGATTTTGAGCGGCGTGGTGGCCATCGCGGCGGGTTTTTATCACACCGTGGCCTTGAAGCCTGGCGGTGTTGTGATGGCGTGGGGAGGGAACGACTATGACCAAATCACCGTGCCCGCCGGCCTGAGCGACGTGGTGGCCATCGCGGGGGGTGAGCGTCACACCGTGGCCTTGAAGTCGGATGGCACTGTGGTGGCGTGGGGAAGTAACGAACTA
>Ga0194133_10006959_pt1 | contig 13701 bp, 8 predicted proteins | sample TA2KigOf40mmetaG_FD_155448 | JGI IMG/M metagenome (GOLD analysis project Ga0194133, IMG submission 155448) | Freshwater microbial communities from Lake Tanganyika, Tanzania - TA2015055 Kigoma Offshore 40m | ecosystem: Environmental > Aquatic > Freshwater > Lake | place: Tanzania: Lake Tanganyika...
TCGCTGCTCAGTAAAGCACTGCGCGCGCAAGGCATCTGGTTTCAGTTGCTGGCGATTGCAGAGCAAAACCGCGATATGCGCAACCGTCGTTTCATTGAGACCGACCAGGGCATTGATCGCTTGCAGGGTACTTTCGCACATACCTTCAAACAATTGCGCGAGCGCGGCATCAAAGCCGAGCAAGTACAAAAAGCACTGGATGAATTACGTATTCGTCCGACTTTGACGGCGCATCCCACTGAAGCCAAACGCGTGACGGTGCTGGAGTGCTACCGACGTATTTATTTGAAAATGCATGATCTCGAGTCCAACCATTGGACGCCGCGCGAGCGTGAGCAATTACAGCATGCAATTTGCACCGAGATTGAGCTGTTGTGGCTGACTGGCGAACTCAAGCTGGAAAAGCCGACTGTCGATCAAGAGGTTGCCTGGAGTCTTTACTTCTTCCAGGAGAATCTGTTTGATGTCGTGCCGCAGATAATGGCCAAACTCGAGACCGAGTTTCGTCGGTATTTCCCCGAACATGAATTCGAGGCGCCGGCGCTGATCAGTTTTGGTTCATGGGTCGGTGGTGATCGTGATGGCAACCCGTATGTCACCAGCGAAGTCACGCGGCGTACTTTGTGGGAGACGCGCGAGGCCGTACTGCGCCGGTATATCGATCGAGTATCAGCGTTGATACGCCTACTGAGTATCTCCGAGCGTTCGCTCGCTATTCCGCAAGATTTCACAAATTATGTTGTGAGCTGCCTCGATAGATTGTCTGCAGCGCGCTATTTGGCTGAGCGTAACCCTGGTGAGGTTTTTCGTCAGTTTTTAGGTTACATCCGCCTCAAACTGATGACGACGCTGGAAGATGCAGCCAATCGTGAGTTGCCCGATTCAGATTCAGGTTATCGTACCGCTGACGCGCTGATTCAAGATCTTGAATTCATGTATACCTCGCTGCGCGCAGCAGGCGCGGCAAATATTGCCGATGCATTATTGCTGCCATTCTTGCGTGAAGTGGGTATTTTCAGATTCTCGACCGTGCGGCTTGATATTCGCGAGAACACTTTACGCATTAATCAGACGCTGGCCGAACTCTACCGACGTCAGCACAGTACTGATGCACCCGCACCTGATTCGGATGAGTGGAAGCGATGGATTTTGGCTGAGTTGTCGAAGCCACGCGGTGTAGCTCGCAATGATGGTGATTTATCAGTCGAGGCGCGCGAAACACTGAACACGTTCCGTGTGATCGCTGAACTTCGGCAGACAATTGATCGTGAAGCGTTTGGTTCCTTGATTTTATCGATGACGCACAGCGCAACCGATGTGCTGGGTGTGTATTTGCTCGCCAAAGAAGCTTGCTTATATGCCGACAGTGCGGGCATGGAAGGATGTACGTTGCCGGTGGTGCCTCTACTGGAAACCATTCCTGATTTGCGTCGTGCACCCGCGATTTTGCGAGAGCTATTGTCTGTACCGGTAGTGCAGCGCAGCTTGGCGCGTCAACGCAAAGTACAAGAAGTGATGGTCGGTTATTCCGACTCGAATAAAGATGGCGGTTATTTTGCGGCTAATTGGGAGCTGGCCAAGGCGCAGCGACAGATGGTGCGCGTAGGCCAGGAGTTTGGTGTTTCAATTAGTTTCTTTCACGGTCGCGGGGGCTCAGTCAGCCGTGGGGGGGTACCGACCAATCGCGCGATTCAGGCCACACCCGCGGGCACCATACGCGGCATGTTCCGCCTGACTGATCAAGGTGAAACAGTCTCGCTGAAGTATGCCAACCGTGGCACAGCACTATTTCAAACCGAGTTACTCGGTGCGTCGGTATTAGGCCACGTACTGCTGTCCCAGCAGGAAGCGGACAAGCTACCTTTGCATGAGTATGAAGAGGCGATGGAGGCATTGTCGGGAACCTCATGGACTGCCTACCGCAAGCTGATGGAACGCCCAGATATGCTGACTTACCTGCAGGGCTCGTCGCCGCTGGAAGAGCTATCCATGCTGAACATCGGCTCGCGGCCCGCGCGACGCACCCAAGCACAAACACTCGCCGATTTGCGAGCGATTCCCTGGGTGTTTGCCTGGACCCAGAACCGTCACATGGTGACCAACTGGTACGGCATCGGATCGGGCATGCGCGCGTTTCTCGATGTGCGTGGGGAGCGCGGACTTGAGTTGTTGCGGCGTATGTTTCAAGACTATCCGCTGTTCCGAATCGTGATGGATGAGGTCGAACGCGCACTGTGCCAAGTGGATCTGGACATCGCGCGCGAGTACGCCAACCTGGTGCCGGATGCAAATACGCGCGAAGCGATTTTCGTGCAGATCGTGCAAGAGTACAAACTGACCGCCGAGATGCTGAAAACGATTTCCGGTGAAGCCGACCTCGGTGAACGCTTTCCGCAATTCATGCGTCGACTATCGCGTCGTCTAGAAACAATAAACCGCGTGAGCCGTGAACAGGTACAACTGCTTCGGCAGCTACGCGAAGCCCAAGGCGGACAGGAAGTTCGCGAGGCGCTGCTGACATCCATTAACTGCGCAGCAGCCGGGCTCGGTTGGACAGGTTAATTCATCCCAGGAGGTTTTATGAGTTTTACGATTATTGAGCAGGCCACTGCACGTCTGCATCGTTCTGAATTGGCAGTGCCGGGATCGAATCCGGCTATGTTTGAAAAAGCAGCCAAGTCGGCAGCAGATATTGTATTTCTTGATGTGGAAGATGCGGTCGCGCCAGACGACAAAGCGCAGGCACGCAAAAACATTATTCAAGGCTTGAACGATATCGATTGGGGTCACAAGACCATGATGGTGCGTATCAATGGTCTGGATACGCATTATATGTACCGTGATGTGGTGGATATTGTTGAGGCCTGCCCGCGTCTCGATATGATCCTGATCCCCAAGGTAGGTACCCCGGCGGATGTGTATGCCATCGATATGATGGTGACGCAAATCGAAACCGCGATGGGTCGCACCAAGCGTATCGGCTTCGAAGTGTTGATTGAAACTGCGCTCGGTATGGCGAATGTTGAAGCCATTGCGCAATCAAGCAAACGCTTGGAAGCGATGTCATTCGGTGTGGCAGATTATGCAGCGTCGACGCGTGCACGTACCACCGTGATTGGTGGTGTGAATAAAGATTCCGGCGTACTGGCCGATCGCGATGCCGAAGGCCACCGTGAATATTTCTGGACCGACCCTTGGCATGCAGCGCAAACACGCATGATGGTGGCGTGCCGTGCTTATGGACTACGCCCGATCGATGGGCCGTTTGGTGACTTCAGTGATACCGATGGCTATTTAGCTGCAGCGAATCGCGCAGCGGTATTGGGTTACGAGGGTAAGTGGGCGATTCACCCTTCGCAGATCGAATTGGCAAATCAGGTTTACACGCCTTCCGAAGCCGAAGTCACACGCGCCCGGCGCATCATGCAGGCGATGGATGAAGCCGCTAAAGCGGGCAAGGGTGCTGTCAGTCTGGATGGTCGGATGATTGATATCGCCAGCATTCGTATGGCCGAGGCTTTATTGGCCAAGGCCGATCAAATTGGTGGGCAAAGCTGATGTGGTAGTTGGCGGGGCAAACCGCCTGTGCTCTAAAAAAAGCCGCCGAGCAGATCACTGCCGGCGGCTTTTTTCTTGCACCTATCACTTATATGAACACTTCGCAAACGAGGCAATAAATACACCATCATTTTGCGCGTACTTTGCTTCGTAAGTACACGTGCCCGTCATGCCGGCGAACTTGCCGGTCAGGCCTTTTACGGTTTGGCTTCCTGCACCCGGTTGCCCAAGCACACCCTTGCGCTTGAAGGTAGTCGCAAAGCTATCGCCCGCACTATCTTTCGCCACACAGTTGCCGTCGACGGTTGATTCTTTGTTTAGAGTATTGTTGATACCCACACAGTTGATGGTGATGACATCACCTGCCTTGAAGGATTGATGTGTGGATTTGTTCACAACCATCAACAGCTTGAAATTCACCACTGAATAGGTGTCCTCACCCATCTTGATTTCAGCGCGATTGAGCTGGCCGGTCGATACGCTCTCGGTTTCCCCGGGCGCTGCCATGGCTGTTGATGCCGCCAGCGTTGCCGTGATTGCGCACACTGCAAGTATGTTTTTCTTCATTTTGCTTGCTCCTGTTTCAGGTTGTATGAGGTTGGACTCACTGATATTCCACTGGGTCCAAGTTTTAGGCTACGCCAGCTTCCTGACAAAAACTTGACGCCGGTAGCGTCGCTGAAATAGATGTTTACAAACGAAATAAAATTGCTTTTTTAAAAACACCCGTGCCCGGACAGAGTCTGTGTTTATTTGCTATTGACGAGCTTCGTGCTAAATTGTTTCCACAGAGCTCGATACCAATGCATTGGTATCTAGCTCGCTGAATATTCAAATAAAAATAATCAGTTCGTTCTGCTTGGCGAATCTGCAAAACGGACAGTGCGGGGGAGAGATTTCTTGTTGCTGATGTCGCAGCGGGGCTGCCCGTGAGTGCATCCGGTCATCGTGCCAACCTTGCGCGTGCGTTGGCGGCTTGCTTTATTCGGCTGGCTCATCCGGGAATTACCAGATTTTTTTCCGCGATTTGCAAGCTAGCGCTAACCGCGTCGATGTCAGGGGTGCTGTTTGCCTCGTTACACCCAGCCCAAGCCGCGTTGCTCAATCGTGACGATATCGATAAGCTGCTCGATGGCCAATTCATCGTTGGCGAGGTACAACCGGATATGCCGGTTTACCCTTTGTTCGCCAAGGGCAGCGACGTCAGCGGCAAGCCGGAGTTGAAGGGTTACGCGTTCGAGTCATTGGATTTCGAGCCCGTGCGCGGTTACAGCGGTAAACCGATTGACGTGCTGGTGGCGATGGATTTAACCGGCGCATTCATTGATCTGCGCTTAGTCGATCATAAAGAGCCATTCTTCAATAACCCCACCGGCACCAAGCGACTCGGCGTATTCACCGCGCAATACACCGATTTGACGCTGCAGCACGTGGTCCGGATTCACGACTACCGGTCGCAAACCCGGCGCGATGATCAGTCCGCTGATCTGCAAGGCGTGAATCATGGCACGGTCACGACCAAAGCAATTGATCGATCGATTTTTGGCTCAGCCGCCAAGGTGGCAGTAGCAAAACTGGATGCCAGTATTGCTGCCAGTGCCGCTGCTCGGCGACGTAGTACACGCGAGAGCTTTCAGCCACTCAGTTGGGATGATTTGCTCTGGCGCGGCATGGTGCAAACAACCGTTATTACCCCGGCAGATATTCGCAAGGCCTACAGCGATATCAAACAACCCGGGGGTGGCAAGCTGGAAGGCGTTGCTGATAATGAAGCGGCCTTGACGATTAACACTGCATTGTTGGGTATTCCATCTATTGGAAGAAATTTATTGGATGGTGAGGGGTGGCGGTATCTGAATACCAGTCGTCGCAAGTCACAGGCAATTTTAGTGACTGAGAGCGGGCCGCTGTCGACGGCAACCGATGATGCATTACGCGTGCCTGATGATGCGCCATTTGTGTTGCGGCAGAACGGTAAAATTATCAAATTCAGTATCATCCCCTATGACAAAAAACTCAAGCACCCGGGTTATCCTGACAAGGTCAAAGCCTATTTTTTAGTGATAGATAAAGCCACACCACTCGACCCTGAGCAGCCGTTCAATCTTTCCTTCAGACTCGGGCGACGTTTTGGTACCAATCAGGTACTGAATAAAATCGAGCGGCGGGAATTTCCGATTGCGTACGACTTCCATGGCTGGCGCGCCAATTTTTATGATGTGCTTGATACCGATCTTCACTCGATTGATTGGATTCGCATCTGGTTGAATCGTTGGATAGAGGTACTAGCATTGATCGCGGGCTTGAGCGTACTTGCGTATGCGCTGATTCGCCAGCAGCGGACCAGTGCGACATCACGTCGACTACAATTTTTCCGAGTGGCGTATTTGATTTTTACGCTCGGTTTTATTGGATGGACAGCGCAGGGGCAACTCACCATCATCAATATCACTGCGGCAGTCGAGTCACTGCGCGGTGGTGGTGATTTAAGCTTCCTGCTGAGTGACCCGATCAGTACGATTCTTTGGCTATTCACTGGCGTCACGTTGTTTGTGTGGGGTAGGGCGACATTCTGCGGCTGGCTGTGTCCATTCGGCGCGTTGCAGGAACTGATTAGTCTGATCGCTAATCGTATCGGTGTTCATCAGCGGCGTTTGCGCGCTGCGTGGGACGCCAAGCTCAAATGGATTAAATACGTGGTGTTGGCAACAATATTGGGTTCGATATTCGTTGCACCCTCGTTCTCTGAAATGGCAGTAAAGGTAGAGCCTTTTGAAACCGCGATCAGTTTTCATTTCGTGCGCGATTGGCCGTATATACTTTGGGCAGTGATCTGCTTGGCGTTTGGATTATTTTTATATCGTGGCTACTGCCGGTATATTTGTCCACTCGGCGCAGCGCTGGCGGCAGTCAATTTTCTGCAGCGCTGGTCATGGATACCGCGGCGTGAAGCCTGCGGCACGCCGTGTCAGTCGTGTCGCCATCGCTGCGAGTATCAGGCTATCGCGCCGTCCGGTCAGGTTCAATACAGTGAGTGTTTTCAGTGCCTGGATTGCGTCTCGATTTATCAAGATGATCAGCGTTGCCTGCCCCTGATTCAGGAGCGCAAGCGCGAGCACCGCGTGATCCCGGTACAGTTGAAAGTGGAGGCAGTATGAAACGACGCCAATGTCTGGTGTGGGGTTGGGGTTTGCTCACGGCCGGGCTATCGAATTCGATGCTTGCAAACGCATGGGCCGCGGATCGTACTGCATCCGCGGGTAAATTGGTCTGGCGTGAGCGCGCCTTGCTCGGTTTCGGTACTACGCTGTGGATCAAGGCCGCGCATGAGAATGCTGATCAGCTTGAATCAGCGCTGAACGCGGCAGTCAAATCGATTCGGCATATCGAGCGACAGATGAGTCTGTTTGATCCGGATAGCGTTGTCAGTCAGCTGAATCGTCAGCGTAAACTCAATCACGCAGATCGCGATCTGGTCTCGGTATTGAATTTGTCGCAGCAGATCGCTCGGGGTAGTAGCGGTAGCTTCGATATCAGTATGCAGCCGCTGTGGGAGGTCTGGTCTCGCGAGACCGAAGCGCACCAGCTACCTTCGCCCAAACAAGTGCAGGCGGCGCAGCGTTTGGTCAATTGGCGAGCGATTGAACTATCCGGGTCGACCGTGCGATTGAATACCCCGGGGATGGCACTGTCGCTGAATGGGGTGGCGCAAGGTTATGCCGCTGACGCCGCTCGCAAGGTCTTGCAGCATCAGGGTATCCGTCACGCCATGATCGATACCGGCGAGACCGGTTTGCTTGGTCAGGCACCGAATGGAAAAGATTGGCGTGTGCGGATTGAAGATGCAATCGCACAACCTGGTCAACCGGATCAAGTGCGCGCTAACCGTGGACCGCAGCTGCGCTCCGATGGTCGAGCGATGGCTACGTCGTCAGATGCGCATACCGTATTTACCGAAGACCGCCGTTACCACCATATTCTCGATCCGCGTACCGGTTACTCGCCACAGCATTGGTCATCCGTTACCGTGCTAGCGACTAGCTGCGCCAAGGCAGACGCACTCACCAAAGTTTTTTTCATGTTGCCGCCGTCTCGTGTTCAATCTGAGTGTGAGCGGTGGGGTGTGGATGTGGTCCTGCAAGATAAAGCCGGTCAATGGACCAGTAGCCGAGGCGCCGCCCCGCTGCTCGATCTGAGATAATCATTGTTTTAGTCTTTTATGAAAGTGAAAGTGAATTATGAAGTCGAAGTTATCGTATTTTTTTACCCTGACGATCTCCGTTGTATCCCTTGGCTTGATTTGCACAACATCGTCGCAAGCCGAGGGTCTTGTACCCGGTAGTGTTTTTGTCGATTGCAATTATTGCCCCGAGATGGTGGTGATACCCGCAGGGGAGTTCGTACAAGGCTCCGATAAAGTGGAAAGCGGTCACGTGGATGAGAAGCCGCAGCGCACCGTTAAAATCGCGAAACCATTTGCGGTTTCAAAGTATGAGGCTACCTTCGCGCAATGGGATGCTTGCGTTGCGGACGGCAAGTGCCCCAAAGCAGATGATGCCGGTTTTGGTCGCGGTAAATTCCCGTCAGTGAATATCTCCTGGCCCGAAGCGAAAGCCTATGCGGAGTGGTTAGCGGCAAAGACGGGTAAGCCTTACCGCTTGATTTCGGAATCTGAGTATGAGTATGCAGCGCGCGCCGGTACCACGACGGCCTAGTTCTGGGGCGGTAATGATGCCAAGGCTAAAACCTGCGAGTACGCCAACTTGCATGATGAGGTTGGCAAGAAGGCTCACCCGAATTATGTCTGGTCGCATGTTTTATGTAGTGATGGTTTCGCCGAAAATGCTGAAGTAGGGTAGTACAAGCCCAATTCATTCGGTCTTCATGACATGCTGGGTAATGTAGGAGAATGGGTGGCCGATTGCCAAATCATTGGGTATGCCGGCGCACCGACCGATGGCTCTGTTCGCAAGCATGAAGGTGAATACGAAAAGCGGATCGTGCGCGGTGGTGCATGGTTGGATGGCCCCTCAACCGCGCATTCGGCGTATCGCTATTCCGAATTGGAAGAGATGCGGAATTATCAAACCGGTTTCCGTCTTGCACACGATTTCTAACTTTAAGCAAATCTTATGAAGTCAAAGGCAAGGGAGCGCGGATAACTCGTGCAATATGCGGTGCGCCATGCCCGGGGTGGCGAACGCCAAACGTGGCCCAACGAGATGGTTTTTGAAACGGTTTACGACGCATGTCAGCACTGCATACTCTCCCCGCACATCAACTTATTGCACAATATCGCGACGGCAGCTTATCCCCGGTCGACGTCGCATTTGCCGTGATCGCTCGCATTGAGCAGCTCAACCCATCGTTGAATGCATTTTGCCTCGTCGATGCCGAGCGAGCACTGGAGAGCGCACGACACAGTGAGCAGCGCTGGCAAGCCCATCGTCTTCATGCGGCAGATGTGGGCACCTTGGAAGGTGTGCCCGTATCAATCAAGGATTTGATTCTTACCCGCAGTTGGCCCACGTTGCGAGGCAGCCGAACCATCGATCCGGTGCAGCCATGGGATGTCGATGCGCCCGTCACGGCGCGATTACGCGAAGCAGGTGCGGTTTTGTTAGGTAAAACCACCACGCCTGAATTTGGTTGCAAGGCCGAGACCAATTCACCGCTGTATGGCATCACGCGTAACCCGTGGGATGTATCGCGTACCACCGGCGGTTCTTCGGGTGGTGCGGCGGCAGCGGTGGCCGCGGGTATGGGGCCATCGGCGGTCGGTACCGACGGCGCGGGCAGTGTACGCATACCTGCTGCGTTCTGCGGAAACGTCGGTATGAAGCCCAGCTTCGGTCGGGTACCGACGTATCCGTTATCACCATTCGGTACCGTTGCACACTTGGGGCCACACACCATGAGCGTGCGAGACGCAGCGTTAATGCTGAACGTGATGGTGCAGCCTGACGCGCGCGACTGGTTTTCTTTGCCGTTGGATGCGACTGATTACACCGACCATCTTGAGCAGGGCATTCGCGGCTTGCGCGTGGCCTATTCACCGACACTCGGTTACGCCAAAGTCGATGCCGAGGTAGCGCAACAGGTTGAAGCGGCTGTCCATGTGCTGCAAGACTTGGGAGCAATCGTTGAGCAGTGCGATCCGGGTTTTTCAGATCCGATTGAGATCAGCGTTGGGCTCTGGTTCTCGGTGGTGCATCAGTTATGGGCTGCCATGTCACCCGAGCAGCAAGCGGTAACTGACCCGGATTTCCAGGCGCAGGCAGCTCAGGGTGCAAAATATACCTTCGCTGATACTCATCGCCTGCAATTACGCCGCGCAGAGCTTGGCTCAATGATGCGGCAGTTTATGCAGCGCTATGACGTATTGGTAACGCCCACGGTGGCCATACCCGCGTTCGAGGCACGTGCTGCGGGTGCGGTCAATTTCGATGTGCAGCAGTTTCTGGGTTGGACGCCATTTAGCTATCCATTCAATCTCACGCAACAACCTGCAATCACTGTGCCTTGTGGTTTGACCCGTCAAGGTCTGCCGGTCGGCCTGCAAATCGTCGGGCCGATGTTTGATGATGCGCTTGTACTGCGCGTGGCGCATGCGTATGAATCCGTCAAGCCAGTGGCGCGGCCTTCGTAAGTGGTCGTTTGTTATTTGGGTAATTGATTCAGCGATCACGGCGGTCATGAGGCTTCCGCTTTATCGGCGCTTGCCTTCGGGCCGATGTGCCCACGTATCAAAGCCAAGCTGACGACTGCCACCAGCATCGACCCGCCAAGCAGATTCAGATAAGCGCTGGCACCGCCCGCGCTGATCATCGCTGCACCGGCGAATGAACTGGTAAACGCACCGAGTCGGCCAAAGGCCATGGCCGATGCCGCACCCGTAGTGCGAATCAGGGTGGGGTAAATGTGTGCGCACAGCGTGAACATCGCGCACTGAAGTGCGGTCACAAATAAACCATGCAGTCCCAGGCCCCACAAGAAGGTTTCGGTCGCACCGGTAATATCGACTGCCTTCAATGCGAATGCAGTCACCGCAGACATCGCCGCCCAAAACACCATCGGCCAGCGTGAACCAAACTGATTGATCGCCATCGCGCACAACACCGCACCAATCACGCCGCCGAGGTTATACGCAGTCAAACCCATCCCCGCCAGTGCAGGTGATACGCCCTCAGTGGTCAGCATGGTGGGTAGCCAACTGAAGGCGGTATAAATCGATAGCTGAACTACAAAAAACGTAATCCACAGCCAGCTGGTATCAAACGCCCGGCCATAACGAAACAGATCACCAATACTGCCGCGCTTGGCGTTGTCGACCACACCATCCGTGAATTGACGCACTTGCGCGACGTCGTGCGTCATGCGGGTGAGCAGCACGCGTAGTTCTTCCCAGCGCTGGCTCTGGCGTGCCAGATATTTGGGGGATTCTTTCAGAGAGAACATCAGCAAGAAGGCATAAAGAATGGGCAGGCTGCCACCGATGAAGAAAAACACACGCCAGCCAAGTACCGGAAGGATTTGTCCAGCTGCGAGCCCGGCCAACATGCCGCCGAGTGGATAACAGACACACGCTGTCGTGACTGCCATCGTACGGCTGCGCAGCGGAATGAATTCTGCGGTCAGTGTGGTGGCCGCCGGTAAAGCAGCGCCGATACCCAAGCCTGCAAAAAAGCGAATGATCGCAATCGTGGTTACGTCCGGCGCCAGACCGATCGTGGCTGTTGCAGACCCGAACAGCAGAATGCTCGCTATCAGTACCGGCTTACGGCCAAATCGGTCCGACAGCACACCTGCGCTCAGACTACCAATCGCCATGCCCATCAGACCACTTGCAACAGCGATCGAGAAGGCAGAGCGCGCAATGCCCCATTCCTTTATGATGGCCGGTATAGCGTAGCCGATCATCTGACCATCAAAGCCATCCTTCACAATCGCCAGCGCAGCTAATACGTACGCCATCTTCTGGACGGAGGTGAAGTTGCCCTCGTCAATCGCGCGGCTTACATCAAAGTCTGCAGACTGCGGGTGGGTGATTGTGTCGCTCATGCTGTCTCCGTGTTACCCGAGCGTTGCCGGATACATATTATTTTTAATTAGTGCAAACACAGTACACCAGTGTGATGGGTAAAGCGTTTTCGCCGCGATACAACAGACTAAATATTGGCCAACACTTTATATAACTCGTTTTATCTTTAGTGCTTCAATTTCGGCATCCGATAGCCCGACATACTCCTTGAGCACCTGATGCGAGTGCTGCCCGAGCGTAGGCGGTGCCTCACCATACTGAATCGGCGTACCTGAAAACTTGATCGGGTTGGCAACCGATGGCACGCTGCCCGCTAGCGGGTGGGGGAGGTCAAGCCGCATTTGTCGATGTTGTACTTGCGGGTTGGCGAAAGTTTGGGCGATGGAATTCACTGGACCGCATGGTACGCCCTCGGGCTCTAATACATCGACCCATTGCGCCACCGTACGAGTGATCAGCCGTTGCTGCAGAAGCGGTAGCAAGTCGTCTCGATGCCTGACACGATTGGCATTTTTTGCATAGCGCTCATCGCTAGCGATTTCCGGGCAATTTAACGCCGCACACAGCTTGCCGAACTGCGTATCGTTACCGACCGCGATAATAATTTCGCCATCAGCCGCATTGAACACTTGGTAAGGCACGATATTGGCGTGCGCGTTACCTTGCCGGCCGGGTACCTTGCCCGAGCATAAATAATTCATGTTCATATTCGCGATGGCGGCCACTTGAACATCCAGCAGTGCCATATCAATGTACTGACCCTCACCGCTGATGCGTCGATGTTCAATCGCCGCGAGCATGGCGATGGTCGAATACAGCCCGGTCATGATGTCGGCGACTGCCACCCCTACTTTCTGAGGGCCGCCACCGGGTAGATCATCGCGTTCACCCGTGATACTCATCAGGCCACCAAGGCCTTGTACGATGAAGTCATAGCCGGCCACTTCGGCCATCGGGCCGGTTTGACCGAAGCCGGTAATTGAGCAATATACGATTCGCGGATTAATCTGCTTGAGGTCTGCATAGCTCAAGCCATAGCGCGCCATATCGCCGACTTTATAGTTCTCGATAAAGATATCGGCGTCTTTGACCAACTGTCGAACGATATCTTGCGCCTCGGGCGTGGCGATATTCAGGGTGAGTGATTTTTTACCGCGATTCGCACCCAAATAATAAGCTGCCTCGGTGGTGTCATTACCCGCTTCATCTTTCAGAAACGGCGGGCCCCAGCCACGGGTATCGTCACCACTACCGGGGCGCTCGATTTTGATGACATCTGCGCCCATATCCGCCAGGATCTGGCTGGCCCATGGCCCGGCCAAGACGCGCGATAAATCCACCACCCTGAGATGCGAAAGTGCGCCTGACATAAATTACCCGTTTTATGAAACCGTGTTTTTCACTGCTGCGCCGTTAAAATACCGAGTAACTGAAGATACTCGATGACGGCGATTGCCAAGATGACGATTGAATTACCGTATCCGCAATTTGGCGATTGAATTACTGTAGCCGTAATTAAATATTAATCCGAGCATACAACATGATCCGAGACCCACAAACGCTGGAACTACTCATTGATTCAGTCAAGCGATTTGTTCGCAGCAAACTGGTGCCGGCCGAGCATATCCTCGCTGAAACCGATGAGATCCCGCCAGCGCTGGTCGATGATATGCGCGAGTTGGGTTTATTCGGCATGTGCATTCCGGAAGAATACGGCGGGCTCGGGCTGACCATGGAGGAAGAGGTACTGGTGGCGTTTGAGCTGTCTTGGACTTCGCCCGCATTTCGTTCACTGATTGGCACGAATAACGGCATTGGCTCGCAAGGCATCATTATTGACGGCACTACGGCACAAAAAGAAAAATATTTACCAAGACTCGCTTCCGGTGAGTTGATTGCGTCATTTGCGCTGACCGAGCCTGATTCAGGCTCGGATGCGGCGTCACTCCGAACCAGCGCAGTCCGCGATGGTGAGTGCTACGCACTGAACGGTACCAAGCGCTACATCACCAATGCGCCTGAAGCCGGCATCTTCACCGTCATGGCGCGAACTGATCTCGAAGTTAAAGGTGCAGGGGGTATCTCAGCATTTTTAGTCGAAG
>Ga0194133_10006962_pt1 | contig 13698 bp, 10 predicted proteins | sample TA2KigOf40mmetaG_FD_155448 | JGI IMG/M metagenome (GOLD analysis project Ga0194133, IMG submission 155448) | Freshwater microbial communities from Lake Tanganyika, Tanzania - TA2015055 Kigoma Offshore 40m | ecosystem: Environmental > Aquatic > Freshwater > Lake | place: Tanzania: Lake...
GGCAGCAATGCCCGGCCCCTTTTTCGTGCCGAGGTCCCATGTCCGCTGGATGGCACGCGGAGTGGAAGAGGGGAGACTCACACGGGGACGCGGAGACGCAGAGGAAGAAGGGGAAACAGGGAAGAGGAGGAGGTTGAAGTTCTTCCGGCGGATCAGCCGGAACGATGATCACAGGTCCATCATCGGCACGTTTTGTGCGAGGCGCGGATCCTGTTCCTTGCTCGGCCAGTCCGCGTTCCATACCCGGGTGGCGGCGGGGCTGATGGGCGGAATCATCCAGGACCAGTCCGCCTGGACCTCACGGCCGGATCGCTGTTCGCGATCGCAGAACTTCATGAAGTCCATGGTGGCGGTGTGGTGGTCGATCATGGTGACCCCAGCCTTCGAGAAGCTCTCGAGCACCGCCTGGTTCAGAACCACGAGGGCCTCGTCCCGCCACAGGGTGTCCTCGCGGGACTGGTCGAGTCCCAGGACGCGACCCAGTGCGTCGAGCCCGTCATAGCGGTCGGGATCGACCAGGTTCCGCGCGCCGATCTCAGTCCCCATGTACCAGCCATTGAACAGCGCGGTGGGGTAAACGATTCCCCCGGCCTCCAGCCGGAAATCGCTCAGGGCCGGGACCGCATGCCAGCTCCAGTCCAATTGCTCCAGTGATGGATGGCGACCATGACGGATGGCGATACGCAGGATCTCCTCCGGGTGCCACTGGATCAGGCTGCCGGATCCAACAGGGGTCTCGATCCAGACGGGCAGAACATCGAAGGCGCACCGGGTTGCCGGCGGTTGCCAGCCCTTCCCGATCAGGAACCGGGTGAGTTCCGCATTGGCCCGGTCCCCGACGCCTAGATCCTCCCACCACGCATACTGGATCAACTGGTGGTTCCGGATCCGAGGACCTGGTTTGCCGGGATGGTCGGGAGCGAACACGGTCATCACCGGCCGGATCGCACCTCCGTGCGTGGCCAGGCGCAGGTGGCGCCGGATGGCCTTCTCCTGCTGCTCCAGGGTGATGGCATCCCGGGCATCGAGGACGCGAAGGGACTTCCAGTAGAGGCGGCCGACGCATCGGGTGCTGTTGCGCCACGCGACACGACCGGCCCACTCGAGTTCGGATGTTGTGTGGGTGTAGGTACCCGTCGACGTCAGCTCCTGCTCCACCCTCCCCATCCGTCCTGCCGGATCGATGTCTGTGCCGTCCTTCCCGGTCTCGGATTGGTACTGGCTGATGAATTCACGGGCCGCCATGACACGGTCCGTGTGTTTCCCAGTCTCAGACGGGGCCGACGCCGGTCTCGACGAGCGTCCAGTGAAGGGACAGACGGCAGTTCGGTGACTCGATCCGGAGAGCATCCAACGGACAGTGGGGCCGTACCCGTTCTCGGCAAGCGCTCCGTGAAAGGACGTCCCCTGGGGTCCCGGCTCAGTACTCGTAGGTCATGGTCAGACCGATGAGGATGCCGGTGGTCGAGGACGAGTAGATGGGTCCGCCTTCCTGGTCGCCGTAGGACATGACCTGCGGGGAGTTCAGGATGTTCCGCGCCGCGAGGCGGAGCTTCCAGTGCTCGGCGAGGCGTTGGGTGACCACGAAGTTCAGCTGCATCGGCGGGAACGCATAGACGTCGGGACCCGCGCGATCGACGATGAACACATACGGTCCGACGGCGGTGAGCGAGATCGTTGCCGTGGTGCCGGAGGCCTTCCGATCGTACGTGAAGTCGTAGTTCACGATCCAGGGCGACTGGTCGTAGAGAGGCCGGGTCGCGGAGACATTCGGGAAGAGGACCTTTTCGTTCGCAAGTTCGGTGGCCGTCAGCCGGACCTCGGATTGGATGAAGGCGAAATTGAATCCAGTGCTGAACTCGTCGAGGGCATCGTCGATGAAATCCAGCTTGGTGTTGGCCTCGAACTCGACGCCGTAGAGCTGGGCTTCCTGGCGGTTCTCGAAGGTCACGATGCCACCGCCGAAGGTCAGGGCGACCTTCTCGATGGGATTCCGCAGGGTCTTGTAGAACGGGCTGACCGACAGCACGGCCCCGGGTTTGGGGTACCACTCCCAGCGCAGGTCGTAGTTGTCGATGTGCGTCATGATCAGGTTGGGATTGCCCTCGATGATCATGTTTCCGGAGGGGTCATAGGACCGGTACGGCGCCATTTCCCGGAAGGACGGGCGTGCGACAGTTTGGCTGAAGCTGACGCGGACATCCATGTTGGTCCGGATTGAATAGGTGGCGCTCAATGCCGGCATCACATCGAGCTCGTTGATGATCGAGGATGCTGTTCCGGCGGCGCCTCCGTCGCCCTTGATCGTGAGGTAGGTGTTCTCGAGGCGGGCACCGCCGAGGAGTTTCCAGTCCTCGGCCACCGGTAGTTCGACCATCGCATACCCGGCGGGGATGTCCCGCTCACCGCTGTAGGAAGCCGGAGAGATGCCTTCCTGGAACCAGCGCTGGAAGTTGTAGTTGGTGCCCCGTGTTGTGGTCTGGGTGGTGTAGAGAAGGTTGCCCGGGGTGAAGTAGTTGTTGGGGGTCGGTGGCGTGCCCCATCCGGTGGTGCCGGCAAACTGGAAGGTCTGCTCCTCGAACTCCCGTTCCGCCCCATTGTAGCCCCCGCCGAACTTGAAGAAGGACTCCTCGCCCGCCCACTGCTTGAACGGGATCTTGTTGTTGAGCGCGGCCCAGATGCTGTCCTCCTCGACGGTCCGGTAGAAGCGCGTGGGGAAGATCGGCTCTGGGATCGAGTTCGAGAAGACCGGATCGACCCCATATTCGGGATACCCGTAGTTGAAGTACTTCAGATCAGGCTCGTCCTGGGAGGTGTTGGCGATCGACACCAGCCAGTCCGTCCGGAGGTCGAGGAAGTCCTCGAAGTGGTCGTCACCCTTGATCTGGAAGGCATGGATCTGACGCTGGATCCATTGGATCATGTTGAGGTCGACAGTGGGCTCGAAGTTCTCGATGTGCCCGACCTGCCGGCGCGCGGTGTCCTCACCGCTCTGGTTCCAGTAGAAGGTGAACCCGACGGTGTGGTCCTCCGGGATGATCTCGTAGGCGAGGTTGATGACATTGGCCCAGTTGACCTCCATGACGCCTCGGGTGTCCTGGAACTGCGAGTAGGGGGCGATGGTGTCGACTCCGATGGGGCGGTACCGGCCCTGCACACCGTCGTCGTAGAAGGTCCATTTACGACGGTAGACGCCTCCGACGAAGTACCCGAAGTCGTGTCCATTGATGTCGATGGTGTCGCCCACCGAGAAGTTTCCGGAGTAGTTGGGAGGAGGCGCCTGGGGGGTTCCGGCGAAGTTGTAGTCCTGGAACGAGTTGAGCGCGGTCTGGAGCTTGTTCGCCTGGTCGGCCCGCTGCTTCGCCTGGGCGGGGGTCTGGTTGGCCGGGGCCTTGATGGGTCGCCTCAGGGTCGACCCCGTCTGGCCATCCAGTGCCGACGGCAGCGCCCGGGCATCGTCCCCGAAACCAGCCCAGTCGAAGGGGCTTCCCGCCGAGGCGAGGAAGTTGGGGTTCAGCGTGGACTGGGTGTTGTATTCGACGCCCAATTCGAGCTGCAGGAAGAACCTATCCGGGAACGACTTCGTCACGATGTTCGCCAGACCGCCGGCGAACCCGCCCGGGAGGTCCGGGGTGAAGGTCTTGCTGACGGAGATCTCCCGGATCATTGAGGCGGGGATGATGTCGAGCGGGGCTCCCTGGCGGTACGGATCGGCTGTCGGGATCTGCGCGCCGTTCAGCTCGGTGATGTTGTAGCGGTCGCTGAGGCCGCGGATGACCGCGAACTTGCCGCCGACCACCGTGGTGCCGGGGAGTTTTGTGATGATCTGGGCGGCGTCGGTCGCCCCAAGTCGACGGAACTGCTCGGAGCTGATGGCGTCGAGAAAGGAGGTCGAGGCCTGCCGTTGCTCGATGATCTCGAGGGCCTCGACCTGGAACTCCTCGGCCGTGACCTCGTATTCCTCCATCTCGAAGAACTCCGGACGCAGAGCGCCGGGCAGTTCCCGGACGAGTCCCGGGGCCACCCTAACACCGGTAGCGGTGGCCTGGGCGAAGCCGGATTTGCTGAAGCGCACGCTGTGCTCTCCGGCGGGAACGCCTTCCAGGCGATACCGGCCTGTGACGTCGGAGGTGGTGGCCAGCACGGTGCCCCGCACGGTGATGATCACCCCGGGCAGGGGACGGCCGTCCCAGCTGTTCACGACCATGCCGGACAACGTTCCGGTCTCCTGGGCGTGCACCGTCGACACGGTCCAGACCAGCAGCAACAGGGTCAGTGCCCAGCCGAGGCGGGCCTTGGAGAGGATGGAATCCACAAGGAGGTTGGGATGGGACGGTCGTGCCCGTTCAGGACCGGCGGCTCGCGTTGCGGGCGACCTGTTCGACCCGCTCGAGGTAGCGCTGGACGTTGTCGCGGGGCTTGACCTTCTGGGCCTTGCGCAGGAGTTCGAGGGCCGGTTCGTACTTCCGTGTGGAAACCATCAGCTGGGCCTGCTTGACGAGGGAATCGGCCTCGAATCCATCGATCTTTCCGGCGGTCTCGTAGCGGAACAGCGCCTTCTCGGGCTGGCCGTTCCGGGCGTAGTAGTCGCCGGCCATGATCAGCGCCTCGGCGTCGAGCGGGTTTTTTTGGATGACGCCCTCGAGCATCTCCATGGCCTTGGTGCCGTCCCCGGTCCCCAGCGCCACCTTGGCCGACAGCTTGTACCACTTGAGCTCGTCGTTGCCGGTCAGGGCGGTGCCGGCCGTGGAGCGGATCTTCTCGAGCAGGTCGGAGGCCTCCTTGAACGCGCTGCGCGAGGCGAGGATGTCGGCCGCCCGCAGGGCCTTCGGAAGGTTGGTTCCTGGACCCTTCTCAACCGCTTCGTTGTAGGCGCCGAGGGCCAGGTCCCGCGCCTCCTGGTTCAGGTACAGGTCCCCAAGCATCAGGAGCTGGGCGGGGGTGGCCTTGCCGAGGCGCCGCAGCATCTCGAGCGACACCGCGGCCTTGTCCATCTGGCCCTTCTGCACGAACACATTGGCCTGCAGGGCCCAGAGGGCGTCGCGCTCGGGATGCTGCTGCAGGACCTCGTCGAGAAGCGCCAGCGCCTGGTCGTAGGACCCGAGGCCGATCGCGCTCTTCACCAGGCCGAGCTTGAAGTCGAGGTTGTCGGGCTCGAACAGCAGGGCCTGCTGATAGGCCCCCAGGGCGGAGGCGTTCCGACCCAGGTTGCCGTAGCAGTAGCCCAGGAACCCGAACACCTTCCCGTCGGGTCCGCCCAGGGAGAGAGTCTTCGACAGGGGCTGCACGGCCTTCTCGAACTGGCCGGTGCGGAGGTAGGCGAAGCCGAGGTTCTTCTGGGCGCGGAGGAAGTCCGGGAACTTGCCGATGGCCGCCTCGAAGGACGTGATGGCGTTGGTGAGGTCGTCGTTCTGGAAGTAGACGTTGCCGAGGGCGAAGTCGAACTGCGCGGTCGCTCCCGGCTTGGCGCGATCCTTGAGCAGGTCGATGGCCGCCTTGGCCTCGCCACGGAGTGCGGGCACGATCTTGTCGCGATACACGGCCTGCTCGTCAGGCGTCATGCGCGGCTCGATCTCCGACTTCATCCCATAGCTGCCCAGCATGCGGCGCTGGAACTCGGGATCGTTCCACATCGACGCCAGGGGGTTGGCGGCGGCGACCGGTGCGAAGGCGGCGGGGGTCTGTCCGGAGGGCGGGGTCGGATCCGCTGCGGCGAGGGGCAGGGACAGGACAACGGTCGCGAGGGCGGGGAGGAGGATGGGGGTTCTCATCGGTCAATTGCCCGGGGGGCGGAAACGGAAGGTCTGCACGAGGTAGGTCCGGACGGCCTGGCCTTCCTTGCGGCCGGGGCGGAAGCGCCACTTGCGGATCGCTTCCAGACCGGACTTCTCGAACTCGGGATGGCTGGACTTCTCCACCCGGGCATCCTCGACACGGCCGTTCTCGTCGACGACGAACGCCACCGTGACGCTGCCCTCGACCTTGGCCTTGCGGAGCTCGGCCGGGTAGGCGGGTGGGGTCTGGGCGGTGGCCTGGGGGCGCTCCTCGAGATCGGCCGCGCTGAAGGCCTCGGCGACGCCCTCCGTCTCCTGGGCGGCCTGGGAGCCGGCGAGGCTGCTGAATCCGGGCAGGAAGCCGCCACCGCCCACGGCGACATCGAGGTCGGCCATGACCGGAACCTGTTGGGGGACGTCCGCGAGGGAAGGCGGCGGTGGGGTGTCCTCCTGGGGCTTCTCCTCCTCGGGCGGCGGTGGGGGTTCTTCCTCCGCCGGTGGCGGGATGTCGGCGACGCTCGCCTTCCGCAGCTCGAGGGTCCGCTCCGGCCGGGCCACCACATGGGTGAACGGCAGGATGAGGAAGATGCCGAACGTCATGGCGACCGACGTCGCCATGGCGATCCACAGGCCCCGTTGGGAGTCCGTATGCTGGTAGACCTTCCGCATGCCGGTATCGGGGCTCAGCCCTTCTCGGTGGCCAGGCTCACGTCCTTGGCGCCACCCAGTTTCGCCTCGTCGATCACCCGGATTAGGACCCCCGACTTGGAGTTCTCATCGCTCTGGATCACGACCGGCAGCGGTTCCTTGGCGCAGAGGCGCTTCACGGTGGGGCGGACACCGCCGAGCCCGATCTCCTTGCCGCCGTAGGCGACCTTTCCGTCGGAGGTGACGGCGAAGATGATGCTGTTCTTCTCGAGTTGACGGGCACTGGCGGCCTGGGGCTTGTCGACCGTGACCCCGGGCTCCTCGACGAAGCTGGTGGTGGAGATGAAGAAGATCAGGAGGAACATGATCACGTCGATGAGCGGGATCAGGTTCAGGTCGATGTTCTCCTCGGCCTCGGCGAGGTGGCGGCGGAACTTCATGGAGAGGGGGGCGGGAGGAGGGTCAGGAGGGTTTCTGTCCCGTGGGCTTCGTGAACACGCGGGTCATGCCGTGGAACTGGGGGCGGAAGTGGCGGAGCGTGATGGTCTCGAGTCGGGCGAGGAACGAGACGAACTCGTTCCGGAGGATCTTGGCGATGTAGGCCGCAATGAGGCCTGGGATCGCCACCATCATCCCGGTCTGGGTCGCGACCAGTGCCTCGCTGATGCCCTTGGAGACGATCTCGGAGGCCGAGCCACCGCCGATGCCGATCGCCTTGAAGGTGAGGAGCATGCCCAGGACGGTGCCGAGCAGTCCGAAGAGGGGGGCGCCGACCACCATGACGTTCAGGAAGGTGATCCGGCGGTCGACCTCCGAGACCTTGCTCGACTCGATCTCGCGGAATCGGCCCTCGATGTCCTCCAGCGAGCGCACTTCATCCTGCGTGTATCGGATCAGCTCCCGGAACTCGCCCGGGGCATTGGCCGGATCCCCCACCCAGCGACGCATGTCGGCATCGCTGATGCGGGTGATCCGGCGGTGGTAGAGGTTGACGACGAGGTAGGCGGCCGTGCCGTAGATGATCACCCCGAGGACCGCGAGGGCGATCATCACCCATCCTCCGGTGGACCACGCGTGGAGGAGTTCCTGGACGAAGGCGTTCATCGGCTGGCCGGCGAGGGGTCAGGCGAACGGGTTCTGCTCGGGAAGGCCGTTGATGAAGCCGACCGAGGTCTGCTCGAGGCTGCCCATGATCCCCTTGGCCTTGCGGCTGAGGAACGCGTGGAGGAGCAGGGCGGGGATGGCGACCATCATGCCCGAGGCGGTGGCGATGAGGGCCTCGGAGATGCCGGAGGCCAGCACCTTGGGATCCCCGCTGCCGAAGCTGGAGATGAGCTTGAAGAGCGCGATCATGCCCATGACGGTGCCGAGCAGTCCGAACAGGGGGCCGGTGGTGGCGGTCAGCGCCAGGAAGGGAAGACCGCGTTCGAGTCGGATCCGCCAGCCGAGCATCTTCTCGTACATGACCTCCTCGATGTATTCCTTCTTCTCGTCCGAGTGCTCGACGGCGGCGGACAGAAGCTCGCCGGCGGGACCGGGGATGGAGCGGGCATGGGTCAGGGCTCCGGGCTGATCCCCCTTGCCGAGGTGCTGCAGCACGGTCTGGAGATCCTTCTCCGTGGCGAGGCGGACCCGGGAGAGCTGGATCCATTTCACCAGGGCCACGACGGCGGTGGCGAACCCGAGGATCAGAAGCGGTGCCATGACCCAGCCACCGTGTTTGATCTTCTCGAAGAGCGTCTCCTCCATCGCGCTGAGCTTGAAGGCGTTCCCGAGGGTGGGATCGAGGGTGATCCGGCCCTTGCCCGTGGTCACCAGCTCCCGGGTTGCCGTCTCCGTCTCGGGGTTGATGGCGATGACGGTGGGGTCGGACTTGTTCAGCTCCATCTGCAGCAGTCCAGCCGTGGTTCCTGCGGTGTCGGCAAACAGGGAAATGGGTCCGATGAGCGCAATCTTGCCCTTCTGGACCCGGCCTTGGCGGTCAAGGGCGCGGCCCTCGAAGATCTCGCCACCCAACGCGGAGCGGCCGCGTCCGAGGGCGGTCTTGAGGATGGCGGTACGGCGTTCGATCCGGTCCGCGGGTGCCAGGTCGGGTGCAACGGCGGCCTTCTCGGCCGCCTCGACGGCTGGCAGATACTTGGACTCCTCGGCGAAGTTGAGGCGCGACCGGAAGGCCCGCGTGTATTCGGTCAGGAGGGAATCGATGTAGCCGACCTCGTCGGCCCGGCGTTTGGCCTCCGCCTTGAGGGCGTTGAGCTCGACGAGCTGGTTCTCCTGGAAGCGCTGGGCCTTCGCCAGCTCGGCCCGTTGGTCTGCGAGGCGCTGCTCCAGGTCGTTGATCTCGCGTCCCATCGGGACCCGCTCGGCCTCGATCTTCTGTCGGACCTCGGCGAGGGTGGCGAGGGCCTTCTGGAGATCGGACTGGGCTCCGTTGGCGAGGCCGGTGAGGTCGGCCTCCGCAGCCTGGGTGCCGAGGGAAAGGATCGCCCCGAGGGCGAGCGCATGGAGAGGACGGAAGGACATGGGACGGAGGAGAAGGGTCATTCGACGGTGGCGGGGAGGCTCACGAAGCGCGCCGTACGCTCGTTGCGATAGATCCGGATCACCTCCCGGACGGGATCGGCCAGCTTCGGATCAAGGGTCCAGTCCCAGCCCTGGGCACCCGGTCGACCGTGTCCGGCGAAGTCCCCGGACTCGTTGACGAAATAGGCGGCACCCAGCCCGGCATAGACGGTTTCCACGGAAACCTCCTCACCGTTGGGACCCTTCCGCTTCTCGGTGAAGACCGTCACGGCGTTGTTGAACTTGTCGATCTCGTTGAGGAGGGACACGAGCGTCTGGATGCGCTCCGTCGGGGCGGCCTTGGTGGTGTTGGGGTCGGCCGGAAGCTTGTTGAGCAGGGGCTGGGCAGTGGATAGGACCGCCGCGGGAAGCAGTGGGAGGAGTGACTTCACCTCGGTCTCGAGGGATGCGGCGGCCACCTTGGCCCGCTCGAGCGCCTCGTTCGACCGCTTCAGCTCCGTCTCGGCCTTCAGCCGCTCGACATCGGCCACGGAGCTGTTCGTGCTCTGCTTGCCCATCTCGTCCTGGCCCGCCTTCAGCTCCCGTTCGAACAGGGCCTTGGACTGCTGGAGGAGTTCCCGGTCGGCCTCCCAGTCGCTGCGAGTCTTGGAGATCAACTGCTGGGTCTGGACCCATTGGGCCACCGTCTCACGGGTCGAGTTCAGGGAGGGGTCGGCTGCCTGGACGGAGTGGATCAGGGCTGTGCCCAGCCCCACGGAGATCAGCAGCGTGCCGTAGGATGTCGGACTCATCCCGGCCAGCATCCCGGTCCACCGGTGTCGGCCATATGGCGCGAGCGTCACGACTCCGTGACAACTCCCCTTGTTTCAGGCCTGAAACCTCCATGGAACCCCACTGGCACGGGGCCCGTAACAGGAACGTAACAAATCGGACTCCGATTCGGAACACTCCGACCGCTGCCTTGGGTCCGCCATGAGTCCAAGACGTCTTCAGTCCGCCGAGAGAGTCCCAGCCCCGACTTCGTTTACCCATGCTGTGACGAAAGGGAAACGGTTCGGTGTCGATCCGGTGACTGGCTCCAATCGGGTGACGCTGCGGTCGTCCGTGCCGATGGTTCCGGTCTGGCGGAAGTGGGGTGCCGGTCTCCTGGGTTTGGCGCTCGCGGTCCAGCCGGGTTGGGCGGCTCCGGATCCGGCGATGCTGCAGCTCTTCAAGATCCTGAGGGACCGGGGCTCGATCAGTCCCGAGGAGTACCAGCTGTTGGTGAACATGGCTGGCGCGCCTGAGAATTCCGGAAAACCTGCGGTCGAAACCCCAGGTGTGGCGACCTCGGCACCGACGCCGACCCCTGCTCCAGGGAAGGCGGACGAGGTCGCCGTGCCGGTCCCGCCAGGGGTGGCCAACACCGCGTCGTCCACCAATGCCGTGGCCAAGGCTGCCGCGGCGGCGGTGCCGAAGGAGAAGGAGAAATGGTACCAGAAGTTCAACGTGGGCGGGTACACGCAGTTCCGGGTGACGGCGCTGCTCAATGAGGAGGCGGATGGGCTGGACGTCCCGAACGATCCGTCGGTGAGCCCCACCGCGCTGTTCACCATCCGCCGGGCCCGGTTCCGGATGGCGGGGGATGTGTCCCCCCACCTGTCCTTGTATGCCCAGGTGGACGCCTTCGCCAACATCGTCAGTGGCGGAGGCTCCTCCTCGGGGGTCCAGCTGCGTGACCTCTATGCCGATGTCTACCCGACCGATTCCCGGGAGGTCTGGTTCCGTCTGGGACAGTCCAAGGTCCCGTACGGATGGGTGAACATGCAGTCGAGCCAGAACCGGTCCCCGATGGAACGGCCGGACTCGATCAACTCGGCGGCCGAGGGCGAACGCGACATCGGGGCGTTCGCCATGTACGCCCCGGAGGAAGCCCGCAAGCGGTTCAAGGAGCTCGTGCAGTCGGGGCTCAAGGGTTCGGGTGACTACGGGGTGCTGTCGTTTGGCGCCTACAATGGACAGGGCGCCAACAGGCCCGACCTGAATGGCTTTCCGCACTGGATTGCCCGGGCCGACTACCCGTTCAAGTTGGAGAACGGCCAGTTTGTTGAGGTGGGTCTCCAAGGCTACCTCGGACGGTATGTCCCCTCCGTCCAGACCGTCTCCTACAATGGAAGGCCGGTGACGCCCCGCTTCGACCCTGATGGGGTGATGGACCGCCGGGTCGCCGCGACGGCGGTGTGGTATCCGCAGCCGTTCGGGTTCGAGGCCGAATGGAACATCGGCACGGGTCCGCGCCTGAAATACGACTTCTCGCAGATCAATTCGGGGTGGCTGAACGGCGGATACCTCCAGGCCAACTACCAGATCGGGGTGGGCAGCGGAAAGCTGTTCCCCTACTCACGCTGGCACTACTACCAGGGTGGACGGAAGTTCGGCAACAACGCGCCCTTTCAATACGTCAACGAACTCGACTTTGGATTCGAGTACTCACCCTGGACCGATCTTGAGCTGAGTGTGCAGTACACTTGGACCTTCGACCGGACCAACACCAGAGGGGCGCCGTATGCCGACGTCCAGGGGGCCAGCCGCATCGAGTTCCAGGCCCAGTGGAACTACTGACACGCAACGGAGCCGGCCTTCATGGCGCGGTTGTTGCCATGTCGTCACACAACTGGAAGAGGACTGCAACCTGCGTTATCTGAATTTAAGGGAATCGTGATTGGCTTTGTCCGAGTGCTGTGTCTGTGGGGTTGGATGGGTCTGGTTGGCCGTGTTTTGGCCGGGGAGATCACCGTTAAGGGATCCGACACCCTCGTGGTGCTGGCCCAGCGGTGGGCCGAGACCTACATGGCCGGGCACCCGGGCACCCGCATCCAGGTCACGGGCGGTGGGACCGGGACCGGGTTTGCGGCGTTGCAGAACCAGACCACCGACATCTGCACGGCCTCGCGTCGATTGAAAGCTCGGGAGCTTGAGACCTGCATCCGCACCTTCCGGAAGCGTCCGGCCGAGCATGCGGTCGCGATGGACGGGCTCAGCGTGTACGTGAATCCATCGAACCCCATTCGGGAGCTGAGTCTGGAAGATCTCCGGGAGGTATTCACCGGGCGGATCACCAACTGGAAGGATCTGGGAGGTCCCGACGCCCCGATCACCCTGTACAGCCGTGAGAGCAGCTCCGGGACCTATGAGTTCTTCAAGGAACGGGTGCTGTCGGGACGGGATTTCGCGCCCACGATGCAGACCCTCCAGGGCACGGCGCAGGTGATCCAGGCGGTCGGGCAAGATCGCCTGGGCATCGGCTACGGCGGGGCGGCCTATGGGTCGGGGGCCAAGACGCTGGGAATCGCCCGGACCCGGGGCGGCATGGCGGTGGAGCCCAACGAGAAGACAGTCCATTCCGGGGAGTATCCAGTGTCGCGCTACCTCTACTGCTATGTGAATCCATCGACCGACCGCCCGGAGATCGCCAACTTCCTCGGCTGGATCCGTGGTCCTGAGGGCCAGTCTCTGGTTCGCGACGTCGGCTACTATCCCCTTCCAGTCCGGCGGGACTGATGTTTATCCCGGCTGGCGGCTTGCCTGAGGCCCTCCGCTGCGCGAAAACCTTCCCGGCTTCATCCCGTGCATCCGACTCCCACTTCCACCGCGGTCCCGACTTCCGGGTGGATGGGGTTGCGCCGGGGTCATCGGGCCCGTCCGGGAGAGTGGATCATTGAGAAGCTCATCCAGGCCGTCGGGCTCTCCACGATCGGGTTGATGGTGTTGATCCTCGTCTTCGTGGGTCGTGAGGCGCTTCCGGTCCTCATGGGCCGTATCAACACCGCCCTGGTCCAGCCCATCCTCCCGTCGAAGGAGATTGACTCGATCCCGCGGGACGACCTGCGGTCCTATCTGGAACTTTCGCGAAGCCAGTTCGAGGGCATGGATCGGGAGATGCTCATGGCGATGATGGAGGCCCGGGAGGAGGGGTTCAGGGACATCCCGGAATCCTTCAGGGCCGATCCGGATTCCACGGTCAACACGGCCGACTGGCGTCAGCTCCTCCTGCCCCGGCAGTGGACCGGCTACACCCGTCCCGAATTCGTCTGGCAGCCCGTCGGAACGATCCACAAGTACAACCTGGTCCCGCTGTTGGTCGGAAGCCTCAAGGTGACCCTGGTGGGTCTGCTGTTCGCCGTGCCCCTGTCGCTGGGTGCCGCCCTCTACGTCAGCCAGCTGGCGCCGGTCCGGGTCCGTGAGTGGGTCAAGCCCACGATCGAACTGCTGGCGGGGATCCCCTCGGTGGTTCTAGGCGTGTTCTGCCTGCTCGTGCTGTCCGGCCTCCTCCAGTCCCTGTTCGGCTACCAGTTCCGCCTCAACGCGCTGGTCGCAGGGATTGGCCTGGGCCTCACCGCCGTACCCCTTATCTTCACGATCGCGGAGGATTCCTTCACGGGTGTCCCACGCGGATATGTCCAGGCCTCCCTCGCGCTCGGGGCCTCCCCGTGGCAGGCCGCCTGGCAGGTCGTCCTTCCCTCGGCGATGCCGGGTGTTGTGGCGGCGATGATCCTGGGATTCGGCCGGTGCCTGGGGGAGACGATGGTGGTGCTGATGGCCAGCGGCAACGCGAGCATGCTCTCGTGGAGCCTCTTCGATTCGACCCGGTCCATGACCGCCACGATCGCCGCGGAGATGGCCGAGGCGGTTTCGGGCGGGGGTCACTATCGGATGCTGTTCCTGCTGGGCACGCTGCTCTTCGCGATCTCGTTCGTGACCCACCTGATCGGGG
>Ga0194133_10006964_pt1 | contig 13696 bp, 8 predicted proteins | sample TA2KigOf40mmetaG_FD_155448 | JGI IMG/M metagenome (GOLD analysis project Ga0194133, IMG submission 155448) | Freshwater microbial communities from Lake Tanganyika, Tanzania - TA2015055 Kigoma Offshore 40m | ecosystem: Environmental > Aquatic > Freshwater > Lake | place: Tanzania: Lake Tanganyika...
CCTCAAAACTCATAACACCCGACTTTCCATTATTGCTAAGGGCTTTTTGTATAGTCTTATCAAATACGGTAATTGATTGAGATGGTAAATTTAATAATTTAGCCATTCTACCAGCAAACTGGTCTGATATTGCAGATACAGTTCCACCACCATCAATTATTTGAGCCACATTAGGATAAAAACTTTTAGCCATATTCCTAATAGCCTGTTGTTGTGAATCTAATCTACCAGTAGTAAGTGTTCCACCTTGAACCATACCACTAAGAACTTGATTAAATGCTTCACGATTAGATAATTGTATTCCATATTGAGTTGCATAATCTTTAAGACTAGATACTGATTGACTTAGTGCACCAGTACCTGAGCCTATTTGCTCATCAGTTAAACTTAATACAGATGATTTAACCGTATCAAAGGCAATCTGTCTATAATCATCTTCTGATAAAGTAGAACCACTAACTCTTTCTACTCCACCTACATCTTTTCTTGTTACAATTGCTAACTTTTCTGCTGCTTTAATTTTATTAAAGAATGCTTTTTTCTCTTCAGTAGTGGCTGGACGGTCTAGTAATTGCTGCATGAATATATTTATTCTTTCACCAGCATCTGCTTCTGTGCTGGCTACGCCAGTTTTAGTAGGACCACCCAAACCAGCAGATTGTCTAGCCATTGTCCAATCATAAAATGGAGTTAGTTTAGTTTTTTTGTCTATTAAGAAAGAATCTACTTGCTCTACAGATTGAGTAGAACCAGCCCTTAAAAGAGCAGTGGTAAAAGAATTACTATCTTTAGTTGTATATGCTGTTTTATCTAAAAATCCAGAATCAAATAATTTTTTTCTAATTGCTTCTATCTTACTGCCAGGGTTATCTTTTTTAATTTGAGCAATATATTGACTGGCTGTATGAACATCAAATAATTTACCATCTGGATATACGTATAAAAAGTATTGAACAGTTTGGTCGCCACCTCTTTTAACAATCTGACGATATCTACCAGACTGGTCAAAGGTAATTTGATAGTCACCATCAGCACCAAAAAATTTATTTAGGTCAGCATAGTCTTGTGACTTCTGTTGTGCTTCTACTTCAAATGGACGGTCACCCATACTACTCCTCCTGTGCTCTTGCTGTTACAACATCTCTAGAGTATGAGTTTAATAGTGAACGGAAAATCAAACGATTTGCCTCTCTAATCTCTGGGTATGTTTTACTGTACTCTTCAATTATCTTATTAATACTTTCTTTCTTTGAAGCCTTTGTATCTGCAAAATCAAAACGTTTAGACAGTTCTAAATCTTGAGCAAGGGATAAAAATTGCTTAACCTCAGATACAACTAACTGCATAGCAGCCCTTGAGCGTTTATCTATAGGAGTATTTTTACTAGAAACTATCTCTGATAACTGTATAAATTTACTTTCTAATTCTCCTTGGTTATCTATACCACCCATAATCTCTGCCTTTAAGTATGGGTTAGAGTTCAACATACCTTTACGGCTTTGCTTTGCCTGGTAGATAATCTCTCTACGTAGGTCAATATCAGCAGTCTTTGCTAATTCAGCCTTTTCATTATCTTCAATTGCAAAGTAGATATCACGGTCTTCGGCTAACTGAATATCTTTTAAATAACTCTTTAAGAATTTATTGTATTCTGTTTTTCCTTTTGGAAACTGAAGAATACCTTCTGATTCCATCCAGTTATAAACATCTGAGTTATACTCACCCATTCTTGGAGCAAATATAAATGCTGTCTCGCCATAGGTATCTACAAAGTTAGGATTATTAACAACCCAGTTTTTTACTTCCTCAGTTTTGTTAATAAATACTTTCATTCCAGGAGTATTCCTAGGTACAATGTATGCTAACTTACCTGGATTTTTTCCTATAAATGTAGCCAATGCTAAGTCAAATGCATCTGTTGCATTCTCTGAATCATTGCGAAGAATACTGTTATAGATATCCCAGAACTCTGCTTTAAATGAGGTAATACCTACATTCTTCATATAGTCTGGCAAACCTTTTGTATCACGCAATGCTGGATATCCTGGGGATATTTGACCCAATCCATTACGAGCAAATATAATTCCGTTTGCTGCAATCTTAAGATTATCTAAATATCTACCTTCTTCTTCTGTTGTGGCATTTTCAGATATTCCATATCCATATGCTTGGAAATATGATATTGCCTGTAATACGGCTGTAGATTTTTGTCTATCTAATTCTGTAGGAGAAAGAGTAGTCCAAATTGTTGAACCTAGTAAAGGCAATATTGCCTCACGTAAATCTAGATTTTTACCAATGTTACCAAGAGCAATATTATTAACCAAGTCTGCTGCTTTGCTAGCCTCTGGAGATATCTTATCTTTGATACCACTAGGTATTAGTGGTAGTTCACGTAAGAAAGATTTCAAACTTAATAAAAGAACCGCTGCTACTGGACCACTAAATGCTGGTTGGCCTGCATCTGGAGCAAAGGATGGATTAATTAACCTTAACTTAATAGCAAAGTCATTAAAACTTGGAACTTTAAAATCATCAGGTCCACCTAATTTTCTTATTGCTGGATTAATAGCAGAGTTAACAATAATATCTGTAGGGATAGATACATATATATCACCTTTGTCATCTTCAAATACATCGCCACTTGCTTGTAAACCTGTATGTAATAATCTCAAACGATATAAAGTCTGTAATGGTTTCTTTGTATACAACCTATACATTCTGCGATAAAAGTCTTCAGTTGCTCTATAGAAACGACCTATGGTACGAACAGATACTGCAAGATTGCTCTTAACATTAGGGTTATCTGCATAAGTTATTAACTCATTAACCGCACCATTCCAGGCTAATTCAACTCTTTGCTTTTCTGCCTGAGCCTTAGCAAATTTTGTTGCCTTAGCATCTGATATCAACTTGTTATCTTCTTTAATAACTTTTTTATATTGGTCTACTAATTTCTTTTCATATGGTGCAAGATTGTCCATATATCTGTCATAAGTAATCCATAAAGCAGGTTGACGGAATAGACCAGTTACTTGTGCATCCATTACTTCCATAGCCCAGTTTTGGAATTTACCTAATATTTCAAAGGTTCCATTAACATCTCTTAGGCCATCAAGGTCTATATCTGAATCACCAGTATAAACTAAACGTGTATTAATCTGTCCACTTGTAGGGCGGAATCCCTTAGTAAGACTAATAAACTCTTCTTCGGTTAACGAAGCAGAGGCTTTAGACCAAGCAGACTTAATTATTTTTTTAGGTTTTTGTATTACACCAGTACGAGGTTGAGTTCCTGTATGAAAAATTGTATATTTAGCATCAATTTTATTTAATAAATCGTGAAATTGGCTATCAACATTTGGCATATCTCCAACAACAAATTTAGCACCAGCAGCATTTGCATCAATAATATTTCTAACAGTTTCTGGCCGTAATTCTTTATTGGCTAACTTACCATTTCTAGCAAGCATAATTGTTTTTCCAGATAAATCGCCAGTTGCTGGTCCAAGTCTTAATAAACTTGTTTCACTAGAAGTTTTTCCAATACCATCTGGAACAGCATTTATTATTTTTTTCTGAGCATCTAAATCAACAAGTTCAACTATTGCTGCATTTGATTGAGAACGCATAGCAATATCTTTTGCATCTCCAAGTGGTGTTCCTTTTCCAGCATTTCCACCTGAAATTGATTTAGAACTGGCTAATGAACCATACAATCCTTGATGACGTTCTACAATTGCATCATATAATTTTTGATTGTATGAATTTGGTCCACCATGAAACGTATTATATAAATCAACCAACATATTATCTATATGTATACGAGCAATGTCCGCTTCTGTTGAACCTTGCTGACGATAATAAACAGTTGTGCTAAATTCTTTGTTAAAGGCTTTTACTTTTTTAGGATTAAAAGCATCAAATGTATTTAAATCTAAATCAGCCCGCACTCCAACCTGGTCTAATAGGTCTCTTCTGGCTAATTCAAAATCTCCACCAGTCTTTAAGGCATTATGTCTGAAGAATGGAGCAACTGGGCTTACGTATTGTTCCTCTCCTACAGTTTTTCCATTGTAAGAAAAGCGAATACTAAAGTTATCAAAGTGAGCAATTGCTATTTCTAATTCATTTAACTCTTTAATATCAATTGCTCTGTATTTTTTAGATGCTTTTAGGCCATTAGCCTCATACATCTTGGTTAAATTAGACGGAGTAAACTGAGCATTAATAAATTCTTTATCTACTCTTGAAGAAATGCTAGTTTTTGCACCCAAAGAATTAGCAATTGAATTAACAGCAGAAGGATTATTTTTTATTAATAAACGAATATTATCTATTGTACTTTTTGGTAGTTGTTTTCCAACAATATCGTTAAATCTATCAACTAATCCTACACGAATCTGTTCTTGCATAACTTGCTCTGGTGTAACATTATATTTTGCGGCAAGTTCTTCTACAACTTCTACACGTTTTTCAAATGGAATTTTTTTAGTAATATCCATTTTAGGAAACATTTTGTATAATGCACGCTTGTAACCAATAGCAGATTTAGAACCACTAAGCGTACTAAGTGCTTTTACTTCTTGACGGCCACCAAAAGCAAATTTAATTAAATCTTCTTTAGGTGCGGTTAAGAAATAAAAGAAACCTTCATCAATACTAGTTCTTATACCTAGGCGTGGAAACAAGGTAAATGATGCCCAGAAGTTTGTCCAAGCACGGGTAATAAAATTTTTAGTTACACCACCAAAAGCAGTCATAAACGTAAGTTTTTCTTTACGATTAATAACACGTCCAACTTTAGCCATAGCAGCAGTTTCTGCTATATCCTCATATGGTAGTGGCGCTGTACCCTCTGCAGTTTGAGATAATTGAACTATACCTTTACTTGATTGTACTGGTATATCATTTTCTAAATTATAGGCTTCTCTGCTTACTCTACCAACAAAGTGTTGTGGCACTTCAGAACGAACTGTAGAATACATACCAGATTTCTCATTAAAGGTAGCATTCAAAATTTCTGACATTTGGTTCTTGCCATCAGGAACACCATGCAATCCTTGTTTTAGCATGTATCCATAAGAAAGATTACGGACTATTGTTCTCTGATACTCTTCGCTTTGATTTAAAAACTCAAAAACAATTGTATCTGCAAGGTCTCTTCTTACAACTTGAGCCGCTAAGTTACGAACTTCATCAGCCGTTTTAATAGCATCTTCACCATAAAGAATACGGCCTGGGCTTCTTATAACCATTTTACCAGCCTTGTGGAGAAGATTAACATCTTGTTCTAGTTTAATCAAGTCAGCCATTGCTGGATTAACTAAAATATCTCTTTCGTTGGATACTTTAGTAAGTATGTCCATTGCAGAACCAAGTCTTATATCATTTACACTTTCAGCAATTGATGAATTTTTAGCACTTGGATTAAATATTGCATCTGCTGTTCTATGGACTGAAGATGTAAGTGTTCTATAAGATTTAGATACGGGAATAGCATTTCTATAAAAAGATACTCCATCTACATTACCTTGTAATAGTAGATTTTTATCATCTACACCAACAAAAAATTTTCTAGCAGAATTAGCATCAAATGTTTGTGCTTTAGATAAAGCAAACATTACTTCAGTATTAGCCCATTCTGGGTACTGAGTTTTAACTGCACGGTAAACATCTGCTTTTTCTTGAGATGTCTTAGCATTAGCAAAGTTTCTTACTGCTGGACCTAGTTCGTCATCCCATAATTTAATTACATCTGGTTGTCTAAAGACAAAGTCCATACCTGCTGAAACATTACCACGTTCTGCCAAGAACTGATATTTGTCTCTTACTTTTTCGCCACGGCTTTTAATACCAATAAATCTTAATGCTTCTGAAGGTCTAGCCCTTACTCCTTCAATTCCTTTTGTTACGGCTTTAAGAGCAGTGCCTACTCCAGCCCAAGATAACGGGTCAATACCTATTTGATAAAAACCATCAATAGAACCAGAAACTACCTTTTGAGCCTCAAGTATACCTTCTTCTGTTGACATATCAATTCCTAAAGTTTTTAATAATCTTTCTGGAACTGTGTCAACTTTATTATTAATACGGTCTTTTATAGCCCTACCAGCAACATCTCTACCTGGGGATATTTGAGCATTCATTTTTACTTCTTCTAAAATTTTATTAAATTTTTTTGGCTCATCATTATAAAATTTAATTGCTTCAAGAATTTCAGCAGCAGGGCTGCCATAATCATCAATGGCTTCGCCAGGAGTTTTACCATCAATAGTAGAAGTAACTAAAGATACTACACCCTTACCATATTTTTGTTCAAACTCATCTATTCTGTCCCATTTAAAAGAGTTCTTACCATTATAACCATCTTTAATAACTTCTTTAGTAAATGGTATTTTTTGTTTTACTTGACGATAAATTGTAGGTGCAGTATTAATTACTTTACCATACACATCACCAGCACCAAAACCTAACAACAAAGGACTTGCTACACTTTTAACCACATTAGTTACACCACTAGCAAAGGCTTGAGTAGCCTTACCAAGTAATCCTTGTTCTGGTTCAAATATTTTTTTATCAGAAAAAAGATATCTAATATTATTTTGAAGAATTGGGTCTAATTCTAAAAATTGTTTTCTAGCCTGCTCTTCACTTAATCTCAACAAGTCTTTAGCCTTTTTATGACTGAAAGACATCTGCTCAATTATTTTCTGTTGCTCAGGTGGTAAGTTGGCAAGTACGGCAGCCTTATATAAATTTGGGCTAACCTCTGCTACTACAGGATTTAATGGTTTATAAGCCACTAGTAGCCTCTATCTTCTAGCATTCTGTAAATTAATTCAGAGTCTCCACTAGGGTCATACTGGGCAATGTTACTTAAAATTGAAAGTAATGTTGGTTCTGATGTAGGAAGATTTAACGAAGCAAAATTTGGACCTGCACCTCTATCAATACCACTTGTTATTGGCTCTGCAGCACGTCTTGTTGATGCAGTAAATGGAACTATCTCTTCCATACTACCTAAATTTAAATTTGTTTTTGGTATTGTATTACCAGCCATAGGTGCTGCTACTTGGTTGTTATAAGTTTCTTGTCCTTGTCCATATGGTAATCCTGGAATGTAAGTTGCAGGTTGTGTTGGACCCCCGTCAGTGCGTTGACTAAGAGCGCCAGGGCCTGATACTGGGGCTGGGTCATTCGGTTTTCTATATCCACCTTGCACTTTTCCTCCTACTTAGTAAATTGTGTTTTAACATTTGCAGTACCACCGCACCACACGTTGTATTCAATTGCTATATTAATTGCTTTCTTTGCTGCAGCAGATGCCTTAGCATGAGTTTTAGTTTCTAATCCCATTGCTACTAATGCACCAAGTGCTAAGGCTCCACCAGAACCTATTGCATATAAACCTTTATCATCTCGCATATATCCATAGTCATCGCTAACTTGATATAACCTGCCATTAAAACAAACTAATGCATCCCAACCTGAATCATCATCATTTTTTACTTTAGGGGCTGGTTCATATCCTGCTTCAGTTAGAGTTTGTTTTATAGATGGTAATATTCTAATCATCATAAATCTATCTGGCTCTTGCGTCTTAATTACTTTAGGTGGCTGCCATAGGTTATTAATAATATCTCCTACAATTGCATCACCTGCAACTGCAATTAAATATTCACCAACCTTGGTTATCTTATCGCAGCCTTTGGCTACGTATGGTCTATCTTGGTATGTAGTTAAAGTATCTGCGCCAAGTATTGCCCAGCCTTTACCTTGTATTCCAACTATTGCAGTCATGGTCCCCCTCTAAACTATCTTCTTACTACTGTCCTTGCACTAGCACTAGCCTGGCCACCCGCTGTTAAACTAGATAAAAGACTTTGTAATCCACCTTGTTGCGCCTGTGGAGGAATAGCGCCTCCTACTGGAGCAGCGGGAGCGGGGGACATTTGCTCAACCTGTGTAGCCCCAGTAGGAGGTAATTCTTCAGGTTTAAATATTTCCTCAATTGCATCCTCAATTGCTACACCTTTTTGACGGGCTTTGATTACATCTGAAATTTTTACAATGATATCAGATGGGTCCATTCCTTGTGTTGCCATTTGAGGTATCGCTTGAGTATACGCCCCTAATGCACCCAATAATGAGTTACGCATTTCTTCAATTTCAATTTTTTCTTGTTCTTGAGTTACATTAATACCAAATGGTAATTCACGCATAACCATGTCTTTAGAAATAATCTTAGCGCCTAATGCTTGTAGCATAAAAATAAGTCCCTGCGCTGGGTTAAGACCAGCAAGCATGCCATATCTAACATCGGCTGAATAATCTTTTTTAATATCTTTTGATGGTTTGTAATCAATGCTGTATGGAGAACCAGCATCTACGCCACGAACTGTTTTATCAAAGTCATAAAACTTCTCATCTACCTCAAAGCAGACTGAGATAACATCCTTAAGGGCTGAAGCAAAGATTGCTTGGGCAGACTTAACCTGTGTATCAAAACCACCCATAAGTGCTTGGACACCCTGACCAGTAATAATACTTGCATCAAGGTTGCCAGTACGTGACTCTGGGTAACGCGTACCAGTTCGCAACTCTTGTTGCAACAATGTTTGTTCAGTAAACGCACCATTAGGTATAGGCAGTTCAACACGGCGCACACCAGCAGGTGTATTGGTACGAATAATTGAATCGCCACCAAATTCAATTTCTTGAACATCCTGTGGAACAACAATTGGTGATTGAACAGATTTCTCTGCTGCCTCCATCGCAAGTAATGCGAACCTATTACGAAGCAGTTGGATACCTAGAACATCATCAAATTGTCCACGCATTTCACCATCAACGCTTGGACGTTTAGCAACAACAACCATCATCTTTCCAAGCGGATTAATTGCTTGTGACAGAATTAAATTGCTACGGCTAGGAACATAAATAACAGATTGGTCTTTGTCATAATAGCGAACAAAGTCAATCTTTGACATTAAGTTTTGTTCGTATCTGTCCTTACCTAAAAGTTCTATTTCATACTCTGGAAATTGAGATACCAACTCAGCAATTGATAGTTCATATCTTTTTGCAAAGGCAATGCAGCGTCCGTAGCGGTCAAACTCTGGGTAAGCCCCAATTGGACTTTCTACTCTAATTCGCGGCAGCCCTGCTTCTTCGTCTAATTCAATAATGAATGGGACGAAACCAAATGTGATGTAATGGTCTGCACCTGTGTACATCTGCACTTGTAAATCTGAGTGAGCAAAATAGTTAGAAGCAATACGAGTACGCTTGTCTGCGAAAGAACGGGCACGGTCACTTACTTGGTTAGCGGCTGAACAGTTAACTGCTGGTAGTGGTGCCATAACTTCTGACAAGTCACGGGCAACAATATCAATAAAGTTTGCAACTACGTTTGCGTCTACACCCTCTGGAAAAAATGCTGGATAGATAGATGATATTTTACCTTTACGGACGGCAAGCACATCTTGTGCCCTTGCATCTCTATCAGAGGCACGGTCTTTAAGAGAGTCTACTCTGGCTGCAATTTGTTGTATTGATAACAATATAATTCCTTATCCGTAAGTTTGTTGCCATTGCTCTGCAAAGGCTTCATCTAAATTAACTGAGTATCGTTTTTCTGTTTGTGCTCTGGTTGCCCAGCGGTTTCTTGCATATCTTTGCATGTTACCTGTCTGTACCATGAATTCCCTTGCTCTAAGCACGGTAAACCATAAAGCCATAACACAGTCAGTCTTTGCTCGAGTATTAGGCTTCCAAGTTATTAACTGTTGGATTAAAGCCTTCATACCCTCTGAGTGTTCCGTAGAGGGAAACTCAATAATGTTATTTTTTTGGAACTTATCATCTCGTAATGTTCCCATTAACATAGACATACCCGCTACACCAAAGTTAGTATCCCATTTGTTTTTATTGGTAAAGTGAGATTCTAAACGGCAGCCATATGCTGCTAACCAATTTCTTAAATTATCATCTAAAGCATAGGCTTTTTGATGAGCATTAATTTCTACTCGCAACTCTTGTGGCTTGTATTTATTTACTAACTCTTCAATAGCATCTTGAATTTTTTGCGGGGTAGGTTCTGACATATTAACGCAATCAAGAACATATATTTTGCTATCATGTCTGTTAAAAGTAGTTACCACAAACGCGGCATTCCCGCCCATTGCGGGGTCAAAACCAATAATGGTATACCCCTCAATGTGCGAGGGATGTCCTACGGCACCCGCTTTCAGCGGTCCGCGTTTGCGTTGCCCATTAATACAACCTTGAACAATAGATGGTGGAAATATAGAATCTTCTTGAACATCCTCTTGTTGGTAGACCAACGCCCATGTTGATGGTGTTACTTCGCTACGTCTTCTGAATAACGCTTTGCCGTCCCACTTTGGGAACAATCCCTCTTCGTCAGGTACCTCAGAGTCCCCATCCCACGGAGAGTCCGACTTAGGCCAGAGCGTTTTCCAATCCTGCGGCTTCTCCGAATATTCCAAAACAGCAGGCATGCCCATATAAGTAAAAGGGCTTTTGCCACCAGACCAATACTTGGTCTCTCGGATTTCTTTATAAAAGTCTTGTGGTGCAATTCTTGTCCCTACGATTAATAATTTGCCATTTTTACCCAAACGGGTAATTACCTCTTTTTGTAACCAGTTAATCTGTTTATCATACTCATGGGCATTGGCTGTAGTTATACAGTCATCAAGAATGATGAGGTCAGCCCTTGCTCCATAAATTTGTCCGCCCATACCAAGTGCTTGGATGGTAGGGTCTTTCTCGCTAGAATTTCTAGCATCGCTCCCAAGGTAAACGGTATCAACTCGCCAAGTATCTGAATCTTCTTTCCATCCACCTTCGGGGCCAAAAGTTGTTTGCAACTTTAGCCAACGTGGATGGGAGAGTCTCTGCTTAATAGCGTACACGAACTCACGTGCCTTGATTAACGTTTTAGAAACCACGATAATGCGGATGTTTGGATTGAGAGCGATACGGTATGTGGAGTAGTTTACGGTAATGACTGTGCTCTTAGCGTGCTCAGGGGGCACGTTAACCAAGAGACGGGCTGGGTCGCCCTTTTCGTAAACCACGCTAGGGTGGAGCCATGAAGGCTCCCTATCCTCTAGTAAGTCAATCCAATCCTGATGGTGGGGAAATACCCTTTGTTGTAAAAAAATCTGGGAGAATCTTGGGAAATCTATTTCCTCTTTAGGTATACCTAGGGCTGCAAGGGAAATATCCTTTGCGGTCTCCTTAGCCTTTGTCAGGTCAGAGGCAAATTTTTTATCTCTAAGAGACCAGATTCTTACAGTGTCGGGCTTCTTGCCCGACATCTGCATAGCCTTATGAACAGAGTGGCCTTCGGCCACAAGGGCTAGAACTTTAGCCTTTGCCTTTGCCATAGCCACAGTTTTGGGATTAATTTTGCCTTTGCTAAATGTCATCAGTCCTGTCCCGTTTTCATCAGTTGTAACAGTTCTTAGTTATAGTTTGTAACGCAAGCCCTTCAAGGGGCTTGCTACTGTAAAATAAAAAAGCCTCTATATATATATAACCTGTTCAAATGGCCAAAGCGAACGCTTTTGGCCAAAAATAATTTAAAATATTTTTTTAAAGTATGACAAAATAGGACAAAACAGGACAGCATGGGGATTAATACTTTGTACGGGAAAATCTTTTACGGAGATACATATACTGCTACGCTAGTGCATTAATAACCCTAGGGTCAAACTGTGTAACTAGTAGTCTATTGCTAGACCATACTGCACTGTACAGTAGGATGCGCCTTGGACAGCACTCTTCGGCGCCAAATAAATAAAAGATGGGCGCCTCAGTTAAAACAAAAACCTCAGTGGCTGGCGGGTGGTACCTGAAGCCGCTAGACCAATGGTCGTAATCCGTCCTATGATTTGAGGTCAAAGGAAACGCTCCCGCATTTGTTCCCTTTGCCCCGCAAATCAAAGGCGGACCAGACGGCGATACAATTCTTTAAAATTGATATCACCGTCTTTTACTCATGTCTCCTTTGATTATATCTTCATCAGCAAAATAGCAAGCGTGCTGTTACCATGATTCCTGTCACACCCTTCAGGCATGACAGTAATCACAGTAACAGCCAGTGCTTGCCATTTCAGTCACCATTAATCTATGACTGCCTGGCTAGCATGCTGATGACGGCTCTCGATTTTTCGCATTCAAGGCTTGGCAGGCTCAAGCCTTTCATAAGAGCGCTCAAAATAGGCTGGCAGGCTGAAGCCTGCGTAGCCATTGCTCGGCCTAAGATGTTTGGGCGTTGCCCTTAAAATTTAAGGGTGCGTATAGCAAAGGAGATAGTATGAACGAACAAACAGAAGAAATAATCATACAAAATCAACTTACCCTAATGAATGATTGTTTCCACTGCATACAACTTAATGAACTATGCCCTGACTGCCTCGAAGCAAAAGACGCCCGCGATGCAGTCATTGCACATCAGTTGGTTGATGATGAGATATATGACCACCCTATGATGAAACTCCAAGATGAGCCTTCGGCTCACGATTGGATTTCATCTGAAGTAGTCACATTCGTTTGCCCAAAAACTGGTGATAAAACCATTCGGAGTGAGTTCTTCGAACAATCCTCATGGTTAATTGACCGCATCTTCAATCTTGATGAGTCAATGGAACTATCAATACATGAGTGCATATGTCCAGTATGTCGCTACACAATCAACAAACACGCAGTGTGTCCTAACTGCAACTAACCAACCAAGGCGGTTCCCCTCCACAATGTGATAGGGGAAACCGCCCCAATCAAAACAAAGGAGATACACAAGTGAATACATTCACATACACAGAGTCAATCCTAAAAGGTATTCGTGATTACCAAACAGTAATCAAAGCCACGGTGGTTGACCGCAAAGACGAAGTTCTACCAGATGGTAACACTAAGTCTAAATTCGTAGCATCTCGTCAGATTACTATCACTGACCCAGTTTTGGTGGAATTCGCTCGCCAAAACTTCAATGCACTAGGTGAATACAAAGTCACCATCACTGGCTATGAAACCAGTACGTTCTCTGAAAAAAACCAGAAGTGGTACGATAACAAAATCGTTACCGACATAGCACTGGTGTAATCAAGTGGGTGGGCGGGCTTCGGCTCGCTCACCTGCTTTTTTTTACTTTTTTTGCAGCCCCGCTGTCGCTGCAGCGGTGCACTACAAGTCGAATAGGAGTATATATGTATCTAGACACAGGAACAATTATCGCAATAGTCATAGCATTACTTGCTTGTATCTTTACTATTATTTATTCTCTGTATATAATCAGAACACAAAATGAAATCATTCAAAGAAGTAACGATATGATTTCATTCAGACGCAAACAGGAAAGGTAGATAGCAATGAGAACATATGAAGAACTAAGTAAAATCAAAGAAGCATATGCCCTTGCTGCTATGGATATGCTTGATGTTTTTGATGAACTAATGACAACAGGTAGAATGTATGTAGAAGATGTGCCTACTGTTAATGACCTGATAAAAAACCAGGAGGAAAACAATGGATAGAATGGCTATACTTCAGGCTGAATATGCAAAGGCATTTATGCAGCCAACATTTAAAAATGTTCAAGAAAATAGAGTGCTACTAGAACTATTAGAAAATGCTATAAGTGAACAACGAGAGAAAGATGGGT
>Ga0194133_10006974_pt1 | contig 13681 bp, 16 predicted proteins | sample TA2KigOf40mmetaG_FD_155448 | JGI IMG/M metagenome (GOLD analysis project Ga0194133, IMG submission 155448) | Freshwater microbial communities from Lake Tanganyika, Tanzania - TA2015055 Kigoma Offshore 40m | ecosystem: Environmental > Aquatic > Freshwater > Lake | place: Tanzania: Lake...
CTATATGAATCACAATACAAATGTACTTTAAGAGAAAATGAATTTAATTTTACTCAAAATCCAACTGTAGTTTCTGGAAGTACAAATAGTGGAATTATATATGACTTTGCAACTGATTCTTATTTTTCACCATATGTAACAACAGTAGGACTTTATAACAATAATTACGAATTAATTGCTGTAGGAAAACTTGCTCAACCTTTACCAACATCTGCAGTTACTGACACAACTATACTAGTTAATTTAGATTTATAATATATTTATAATCATGGCTAATACATTAAAAAAAATATTTGTTCCGGGTTTAGACCAAGTAGCTCAAACATACACTATTGAATCTTGGCACGTTTCTCAATCAGTAGATGCATTTACGGGAGCAGAAGCATATGATATTACTCTTTCAGGTTCATTAGTATTAACAGGTTCTTTAGCTATTAATGGATTAACAGACCCTGCCTTAACAGATGTATTAACTATTGATACTACAACAGGACAAATATACTATACTTCTTCTACAGCTATTGCTCCTATTAATAACTATTTTACTAGTAGTGTAACAAACAGTTATACTTCAAGTACAGTAAATAACAACTTTTCCACTAGTACTATAACAAACAACTATACTTCCAGCACAGTAAATAATCCTGGAGGATCAGATACTCAAATACAATATAACAGTGGTAGTGCTTTTGGTGCTTCTCCTAGTTTTAAATATGATTATACTATTGAAAGTTTAGCTCAAGGAAATAGTGTTTTAGCTAGTGGAAATTATTCTCATGCAGAAGGGAATGCTACTACAGCCTCAGCTGACAATTCCCATGCTGAAGGAAATATTTCAGTAGCTAATGCTTCATTTTCACATGCTGAAGGGTTATCTACAACTACTGAAGGAATAGGATCACATGCTGAAGGAGTAGGTTCTCAAACATATTCTAGTGGTCAATATGCTCATGCTGAAGGAGCATATTCTATAGCTTCTGGGTTTTATGCCCACTCTGAAGGTGATAATACTATAGCTTCAAATACAGGATCACATGCCGAAGGTTCATACACTTTAGCTTCAGGCCCATCATCACATGCCGAAGGTTACCAAACAGTTGCTTCAGGACAATATTCACATGCTGAAGGATACCAAACAATTGCTTCAGGTCAAGCTTCACACGCTGAAGGATACCAAACAACAGCCTCAGGTAATTATTCACATGCTGGTGGATTTAAAAGTAAATCATTAGGTCTTTATTCATTTGCTTTTGGAACCTCAACTGTAGCAAATGGATCATATTCATTTGCTGCTGGAGCATTAAATAATGCTGCTGGAGCAAATAGTGTTGCTTTTGGCTACACTACATACTCAGGAAATAGTGCATTAAGTGCAGGAATTTTTACTTCAGCCTCAGGACAATATAGTGTAGCTTATGGTCAGCAAACAATAGCTGCTGGGCAAGCTTCTTTTACTGCTGGAAATTCTACAACTGCTAATGGGGATTTCCAAACCGCTGTAGGTTATTTAAATGAATTAGATAATTCTCCATATGCATTTATAGTAGGAGGAGGAACAGGAGCAGGAAGAAAAACTTTAGTATTTGCTTCAGGTTCACAATTTCAACTTTCAGGAAGTTTTGCTCCACAATATAGAAATATAGGAAATGTTCAGGTTGCTCCTGCATCATCAGGTGTAGCCGTTACTAATAGAGATTATAATGTTGGATTTAATGCTTCAAATGTTACTATTGTTGGACAAGTTAATCGAATTCAACTTCCCTCAAATGTTCCTGTAGGAACAGTAATATATTTGCAACGAGTAGAAGGCCAAACAACCCCTTTTAATTCTGCTAGTACTATCCAAATTTCTGGATCTGCAGGATATTTAATTAATGGTGCTGCAGGATATACATTTCCAACTACATTATATGCTAGAAGAATGTTTGTATTTTCTGGTGCTTCTACTGGTTGGTTTACTGAACCTAATCCAATAGTTTAATTTATAAAATATGAATTGGTTATACAATAAACAAGAAGTTGAGGATATCTCTCACTTTCCAAACAATACTTACGGATTTATTTACAAAATAACCCATACACCCTCAGGTAAATCTTATATAGGTAAAAAAGTACTTTTTCACAACAAAAAAGTAAAATTAACTAAAAAGGAGCTTGAATTGTATGAAGGTGTAGTTGGTAGAAGACCATCATATAAACTTGCAATAGCAGAATCTGATTGGAAAAAATATTGGGGTTCAAATAAACTATTACTTGAACTGTTAAAAACAGAACTAAAAGAAAATTTTAAACGTGAAATTTTAATGTTTGCTTCTTCTAAAAAACTTTTAACATATTATGAAACACAAGCTTTATTTATTCATAGAGTATTAGAAGAACCTGATTTATATTTTAACGACAATATTTTAGGCAAATTTTATCGAAAAGATTTTGATATATAAAAAATAGTTTGTATTTTACGGTTATGGTAAACGAACTGTTAGTTAATCTAGTTAACAATGTGCTTGGACCTGGCAAACGTACTGCTAGAGGAAATCAAGCATACACTTGTCCTTTTTGTCATCATCACAAACCAAAGCTTGAAGTTAACTTTACCGAAAACAAAGATGGAATAAACCAATGGGCTTGTTGGGTATGTGGTAAAAAAGGTAAAACTATTAGAAGTCTATTTAAACAAATCCAAGTTGATGCTTCATATTTTCAAGAACTAGGTAAACTTGTAAAAAACGTTACAGTAGAAGATATAGGAGAAGTAAAACAAACTGTACTTGAATTACCAAAGGAATTTAAAACCTTTATCAACAACACAGATATTACAGCAAGACATGCTTTAGCATACCTTAAAAAACGAAATGTTACAAAACAAGATATCCTAAAATACAACATAGGATACTGTGATTTAGGACAATACAATAATATGATTATTATACCCTCATATGATAGCACTGGTAAATTAAATTATTTCACCGCGAGATCATTTGAAAAAGATCCATTCACCAAGTACCGCAACCCGGAAACGTCTCGCGATATTATACCGTTTGAATTGTTTATTAACTGGGATTTACCTATTATACTATGTGAAGGGCCATTTGATGCAATAGCAATAAAAAGAAATGTTATCCCATTGTTTGGTAAAAACATTCAATCAAACTTGATGAAAAAGATTGTAACTTCTAAAGTACAAAAAATATACATTGCCTTAGACAACGATGCTATTTCAAAAGCCCTTGGATTTTGTGAACAGCTTTTAGACATTGGTAAGGAAGTTTATTTAGTAGAACTCCAAGGAAAAGATCCTAGTGATATGGGTTTTGAAAACTTCACCAAACTAGTACAAACAGTTTCTCCTTTAACCCAATATAAATTGATGGAGAAAAAATTATCTATAATATGAAAAAAAGGAACGTTAAAAAGTCCTATGACCGCATCCTTGAAATATCTGATGATGCAACACAAATCACATTGCCCGATTCTCGTTACTATAGAAGAAATGGGAAATATTACCCATCTGTAACATATGTTTTAGGATATTATCCAAAAGGTAAACATTTTGAAAATTGGCTTAAACAAGTTGGATTCGCCTCAGACCATATTGTTAAAAAAGCCGCTGAAGAAGGTACTCAAGTCCATGAATTATGTGAAGCATATTTAAATGGAGAAGAATTAAAATTTTTAGACGATAAAGAACGACCCCAATATAACCCAGATGTTTGGCAAATGTTTTTACGTTTTGTTGAATTTTGGGAAACTTTTAAACCTGTTTTAATTGAAACAGAAGTCCATCTATTTTCAGATAAATTAAAAGTAGCAGGTACGTGTGATTTAATTGTTTCAATTGATAACAAATTATGGTTACTTGATATAAAAACCTCAAACCAACTTCAAACAACATATGAACTTCAAACTGCAGTTTATGGCCAATGTTATGAAGAATGTTTTGAAAAAGAAATAGACCATTATGGTATATTATGGCTTAAATCTTCTAAACGCAAAGCATCTACTGGTAAAATGCAAGGTAAAGGATGGGAGGTAGTTGAATCGTCTCGCACATTTGAAGAAAATATTGATATTTTCAAAACAGTAAAACGATTATTTGACCTAGAAAACCCAACCCACTCCCCAGTATTTACTGAATTTAGAACAACAGCTAAACGAGAATTGTAATACGTATAAGTATGATAAGCTTGGTTCAATTACTTAAAGAGGTTCAAGGGCAACCCAAAGCTATTTTTATGGCTGGACCTGCTGGATCTGGTAAAACAACTATACTTAATCAACTAGGTCTTCAAGATTTTAAAGTAATAAACGTAGATGACGTTTACGAAAAATTGTTAAAAACAGAACTAGGCAAAGAAGATTTTACTTCAATGTCCCCTGAAGAACTATCAGCTGCCGCTAAATTAATGGGAAAAGCTAGAGCAGTAACTAAAGAAAAAGAAACTCAAGCTATACAATCTTTAGAAAATATTATAATCGATGGTACAGGAGCAGCTTCAAATCCTTTACTTAAGAAAAAATCAGATTTAGAGGCAATGGGGTATAATACATTTATGATTTTACTTTATGTATCACCTATGACATCTTTAAAACGTAATGCTGAACGTGGTAGAAGTTTACCTACAAGTGCTGTATTGAAAAGCTGGGAAGGTGTAGTAAAAAATATTGACACTTACAGACAAGCATTTGGTAACAAAATTATTATTATTAATAATGACCCCCCAGGATATGAAGTTGATACTTCTTTTAACCCTGAAAATATTCAAAAATTATACCCTCAACCTAAAGGAAAACCTAAAACACCTGAAGAAGAAGAAAAATCTAAAGCAGATAAAGAAAAAACAAATCAAGAAATACAATCTCTTTTAAACATAGAACGTGAATTTGATACGTTAGATGTAGCAAAAAATAAAGTAAATGAATTCATTCGTTAAGTCACTTATACAACCTCTTTTAGAGCAAGAAGGACAAAACATTGCTCTAGTACCTGGTGGATTTAAACCTCCTACGGTAGGTCATTTTGCATTAGTTGATGAAGTAGCAAAAAATTCTAATTTTGATAAAGTAATTGTTCTAATAGGACATAAAAATAGAGATGGTGTCTCTAAAGAAGAAAGTAAAGCAGTATGGGATATCTATAAAAAATATTTACCATCAAACGTTGAAATCCAAATTCCAGAAAACCCATCCCCTATTTCAGACGTTGCTTCCTTAATCAAAAACAACCCCCAAAACACATACTACCCAGTAGTAGGCATTCGAGGAGAAATGGATTTAGGCGATTTAAAACGCTTTGATAGTTTAGAGGGCAAATACCCTAACTTTAAAACAGTAGTAATTAGATCTGAACAAGGAGACGATAGAGTTAGCGGTACAAACACACGTGCATCTTTAATTGGTGGAGAAAAAGAAAGATTTCAATCGTATCTACCTACTCAACTTTCACAAGAAGAAAAAGATAAAGTATGGAGTATTTTAACCAAAACCCCTGTAGAAGAAGGTACTTGTGGTTATACTACAGATGCTTTAACTGGTAAAAAATTAAATACACCTGGAGGAATAAAAGAAATGTATGCTGAACCAAGTGAATTTAGTTATCCTCCATTAATTAAATCACTTACAGAATACATGTTAGATAAGGGTATGAATATTAAACCTTTACCTAAAGTAAAATTTGTAAATGATGATGCTGAAAATGCTCAAAATTTTTTTGGTAAAACAGCATACTATGATCCAAATAACCGTGTTATAGTACTTTATACAATGAATCGCCATCCAAAGGATATTATGCGTTCATATGCACATGAAATGATTCACCATATGCAAAATTGTGATGGTCGTTTAAATCATATACCTACTACTAATACTAATGAAGATGATTATCTTTATAAACTAGAAGAAGAAGCTAACCTAAAAGGAACTATGATTTTTAGAGAGTGGACAGACTCTATTACTGAAAGTGAATTCTTAAATAAAAATATTTTAGATAAAATAAAAGAAAAATCAACAACTTTTTTTGATGCTCTTAAATCTCAAAAAAAGGATTTAGAAGGATTTGGTCCATTACTTACAAAATACCTTAAAGATAAAAATTCTTTAACCCCTGAAGAAAAAACAAAATTAAAGCGAAATACAATAGACATTGCTAAAATGAGTACTCTACCAGTTTTAGGAATTTCAGGCACAACGTTTTTAGGAGCAATAACTAAAGGTAAAACACTTCCTTCTCAATTTAAAGAAAAACTATTAAAAGAAGAAACAGAAGATGATAGTGTATTGTCCTATCCTAGTACATTTAAACCAGATACAAATATTTTAGTTGTTTTTAAAGAAAACGAAAACTATCCAAATTTAAAACCATTGTTTGATGAACATGGATATGGCTTTTACTATCCAAAAGATAAAACAATAATCCTTAACGGTGAAGATTTTGTAAATACTGGTTTGGATTTCAACGATATGAAAATTGTTGAAGCACATGAAATTGCTCATTTACTTTTAGGACATACAGGCCCATACTCAGCAGATGATGAAATGGATGCAGATTTAGGAGCCTATTTATTGTTAAAAAATAAAGGATTATCTACAGAAAAATTAGAAAAACAATTTAAATTTCGACATGGAGTTGAGTTTAGTGAAGAATTACTTCAACGTATAGATTCAATAAATTCACTTAATGAAAACGTTGATTCCGAATACACTATATACTGTGATATGGATGGTGTATTAGCTAACTTTGATCAAGGGTATGCTGATTTAACAGGGATGACAACTCAAGAAGCTAATGCTGTAAGTAAATCATATTTTTGGGAACTTTTTAGATCCAAATTTAAAGAAAAAACTGATGAAAAGATTTTCTGGGCAAATTTACTTCCCCAACCAGGAGGACCAGAATTATGGGAAGCTATTAAATTATACACCCCAAATATTCTTTCAACTCCTGCAATAGATTTTAGTCTTCTACCTGGTGAACAATTAAGTTATGAAAAAAATCAAGCTATTCAAGGTAAAAAAGAATGGATTGCTAAAAATTTAACTAATGTAGGAAAAGAAATATTTGTGCCTGCTGTTCAAAAAGCTACATTTGCGGCTCCAAACCATATACTTATAGATGACCTAGAAAAAAATATTAAAGCTTGGGAAGCAAATGGAGGTATAGGTATATTACATAAAAATTTACCTGATACTCTTAAACAATTAGAAACTTTAAAATTATATAATGTCCGATAATGTTCTGAAAAAAGAATTCCAAAAACGAGATGTAGAACGTCTTCGTAACCTTGTCAAAGGTAAACATGGTGATCGTTCAACTGTTGGAATTGGTTATAATGGTGAAACCCAAGAAGACCACAAAGAAGGTGATGTTTGGGAAGAAAGAGGTAAAACTTGGACTATTCGAGATGGCATTAAAGAAAATGTTACTAAACTTGATAGTTTTAAAAAAGTAGCAGTTCCATTGTTTTGTCCAAAATGTAAACAAGTGATGGACAAACAATTAGATCCATTTTACTTTAAATCATATGGCGAATGTTTAGATTGTAGAACTACTACAGAAACCCAAATGAAAATTGCTGGTACTTGGGAAAATTACACTACACAAACATTCAACGCAGAAATAGATAAACAAATAGAAGAATACAAAGGTTGGTTTGAAAATATTCTGAATGATAAAGCTAATAGTTTCATTTCAGAACACGGTGAAGTACAAAAATGGGTTGGTGGAATAGATAAAGAACGCGCACAGCAATCTTTAAATGAAGTAATTGAATATTTAAACTCACTTAAAAAATGATAACAACTGTTAACTTATCTTATATTATTGTTACCATATTTGTAGCATTGATTACTGCTATAATTGGGCCTATTGTAGTTAATTGGGTCATACTTAAAATGGAAAAAAAAGATAAAAAAACTCCAATGCACGAAGCTCTTGAAACATCTACTTTAATTGATACCCAATTAGAAACTATAATGAATGAATTATCTTGTGATAGAGTATGGTTAGCTCAATTTCATAATGGAGGTCATTTTTACCCTACAGGAAAATCAATTCAAAAATTTTCTTTTTTTTACGAAAAAACCTCTCCAAATACCCCTACAATTCAACACACATTCCAAAACATCCCAGTGTCTTTATTCCCTAGAGTACTTTCAAAAATTTACAATGATGATGAAATATCAATAGAGGATGTTAGTATAGCAGAAGATACTATTGGTTTGGAATATTTAACAACCCAATTTAACACAAAATCTATCTGTATGCTTGGCGTATATAGTTTAGATAATCATTTAATAGGTGTATTAGGTATATCATATAAAGAATCTCATCATATGGCAAGAGATGAATGGTCTTTTGTAAGACAGAAGGTAGGAGTGATAGGAACACTACTTTCCGAATATTTATACACAAACAATAAGAAATAAAATGGATAATTTTGACTTAAAAAAATTCTTAAAGGAAAGTAAAGCCATTGAGAATTTAAACCCTGCATTCAGATCGTTAAACGAAAACGAGTCTCGTAAAGAACGAGCTGACGTAGACAAATACGAATACGAAAAAGGAAAAAAAGCAGGTAAACGCGAAAAAATGAAAGCAAAAATCAAAGAAATGATCGTTGCTGAACTTGATGGCGCTGCAGTTGCAGCTAAAGACTATGACCCGGTTTACGAAGGTGAAGATGAATTAGAAGAAGCAAAAAAGAAAAAAGACGAAGATGTTGAAGACATAGAAGACGTTGAAGTAACAGATGCAACTGAAGAAGTACCTGCTGAAGATATGCCTGCAGACGAAGCTCCTGTAGATGTAGCTGGAGGCTTAGAAGACATCTCAGCTGATATGAAAGGTACCGAAGCTGATCTTATGGACCATTTAATGAAAGCATTCCAGATTGCAAAAGGAATGAACAATGAAAAACTTGAAACACAAGTCGGAAACACACTTAAATTTTTCGTTAGCGAATATATTGGTGGAGGAGAAGACTAAAAATATATAATATGAAAAAAATAATCTGTAATATTGTAAAAAAAATTACCTTCGAAAAAGTATGTTTCGGATGGTGTACCATTAAATAAATAATCTGTAAATAATAAAATCTATGAACACAACAGAACTTTTAGACGCAATTAAAGAACAAGTAGCTATTATGGAATCTGAGCATGCTAAAACATCAAAAGCAGCTCGTGGCCGTGCACGTAGTGCAGCTAATAGCATTAAAAAACTTGCAGCTGACTTCAAAAAGACTTCAACTGCAGAAGACAAAGCTTAAGAGATGAAAAACATTAACGAGGGATTTTCAAAAGAAGAATCAAAAGAAATTTATGATAAATTTTTAGCCATCGTTAATTCTCGAAGAGACAATTTAACAAAAATTTACGGCAAGAGTGCAAGACCTGAACAAATAGCTTATTCTACTGCCGTAAATCAAGTTAAAAAAAAGGCACAAAAAAAATTAAAAGATCAAGCAGCAACCCCTACTAAATTACCACAACCAGAAGAACCAATGGATAAAGAAACTAAATTAAAAGAAATGATTCAAGCGGCTTTATCTAAGCCATTGTCTGAAAAAAAAGGCAAAGATTTAACAGGCCCTGAAGGAAAACCAGATGGAAAAATTGATTCTAAAGATTATTTAATGGCACGTGATATTGCTATTAAAAAAGCTAAAGGTGAATTAGAAGAAGATCTTGATTTAGGTCACCAAGACGATGAACCACACATGCTTAAAGCAGATTTATATCGTATTGGAAAATATGCTATGGAACTTTATAAAATGGTTGATCAATTTGATAATGGACAAGAAGTTGATTTTCCACATTGGTGGCAAGCTAAAATCATTAACGCTAAATCTTGCTTAGTTTCAGCTAAACATTATCTTGATTTTGAAATTAAAAAACCTCAAATTGATGCTATGGTTAATGTAGCCGCTCAAGAAGATGTAATTGATGAAAAGTTAAAACCTTCTATGGGTGCAGGTGCATATTATTTATCTGCTAAAGATAAAATTAAAGAAATTATTAAAGAAAAACTTAACTTTATGCTGGGGTCTACTATTGACGGAGATGATGACGAGCCAATGGAAAACAATTTCGAAATTGCTCTTAGAACCGGGAGGGAAGGAGCCGCAATAGAGAAAATCATAGACGCTAATAAAAATCTTCAGACAAAAGGGCGAAAACCAATCAACCAGGTTTCACTTGTACTTTATCCTAGAATAGAAGTCGTGTTTCGTAAGCCTAGCAACCAACAAATGCAATTCGTAATAGATAGTCTTGATTATAGTGATATTGATAGCATTGAACGCGTAGGGCTAAAAGAGTCTGAAGGCAAATATGCTAAAATAGAAAAATCTAAAAAATAATGACACGCGAAGAACTTGCAAATAGACTTAGGGCGTTAACTAAACAGGTGTACTCAAACATGACTATAACACCTGAAGAGGCAGTTCAATATGATGAACTGACAAAGTTTCCTGAGCTTAAAAAAGTTATCGTTGATCTTTTAACCCCAGAATATGATAGCTTTTTAGCTTCAATTGATTGGGTTGCACCACGTCCTACTACATTTAGAATCAATTTACAAAATGGTCAAAACTTTTATTTGATCTATGGTAAACGTAGTTGGATTGCTCAAGTAGAAGGTAAAAAATATTACCTACTTAATTTACCTGAAGAAGAAAGAGCAGCTGAATCTATAGCTAATATTTTACGCTATGGTGCTAAAGCTGAAGGAGGAGAAGCAGGTGGAGGCGGTTTAGAAACCGAACTCCCAGGAGCAGAACCTACACCTCCAGCAGAAGAAACACCAGAAGAAACACCAGCAGAAACACCTGAAACATAATATAAAATAAATAAAATAAATAAAATGAAAAACGAAGTATTAAAAAAATTAATTAAAGAAGAAATTAAAAAAATTCTTAATGAAAATACCCCCCCAGAACCAAAAACACCTAAAAACACCCCCCCAAAACCAAAAAAACCACTAAATATAAATCAAAAGTTATTAAACCTTCAAAAAAATTTAAAAAATAGAGAAGGATTAAATACTAACGAATTAGAATTGTTATTTAATTTACTTGATATATTAATAGATTTTGCTAGAGAATCAAATTTGAGCCCCTCTATAATTACAAGAATTAGCTCTATTATTTCCCCTTCCGATAATGAAAAATCATAATGGACGTTTTAGAACAATTCATACGTAGTATAACTTACAAGTTTCCTAAAGGATACCCTGATATGGAAGATCCTAAGGATGTTAAATTGTTAAATAAACTATTAAATGAAGTAGTTGATATAAAAACATCTCTTAATGAACAACAAACAGAATACGACGATAGGATTAAAGAAGCATTAGGTGTTGAGCAAATTCCTATTTGCCAAACCCCACTTGAACTAGGAAAAGATTTTAATTTAAATGGAAAAGATGGTGAAATTTGGAAAAAATTATTTGGTGTTAAACCAATAGCTGCTCGTACAGGCAAACAAACCGCAGGTTCAGGTAACGGTGAAGTTTCAACATATTGGGCATTTCAATATAATAAAAGTAGAAAATTTCAAGTAGAAGACAGACGTGGTGCCGATAACCCAGATTTAATTATTAATAATTTAGGTGTTGAAATTAAAGATTATGGTTCAAAAATGATTACCTTAGGTAAATTTTTTGGAGATAAAAAATCATATGGTTTATTAAGTAACTTATTTGGATTTAAAAGTCTACTAGAAGCCCTAAAAGAAAATAAATTCCCAGAAGAATCAGCAGCTAATCCAGGTACATTTAAAACATCTGAATTAGTAGATGCTTCTCGTTTAATGTTAAGTTTTTATAAAGAAGCTAAATTAAAAGAGTTTGCTGAAAAATATCAATTTGAAGTAGTAATAAACTTGTTTAAACGAGTTGAAGTTATTTTACAAGAACTTGGTTTAGGTTCAAATGCAACACCTGAAGATGTTGCTAGTGGCATTTTAAAAGTAATGATTAAAACTAAACTTAATAAAAAACCTTTATTGGGTCAAGATAGAGGATATGTGTTAAATGTAAATGTAAATGGATTAGGAGATTTCGTTGAAATTACTAACGAAAAAATAGATACCCTAGACAATGAAGCCTTACTAGCTAATATAGCTGTAGCTTCAGCTGAAATGAAAATGAATTTTGACGCTTTATTTAAAGATTAATATGGAACGTTTACGCAAACTTATAAAAGAAGTATTATCAACCCCCCCTAAAGAAAAATGTGATTGTGGTTGTGGTGGTTGTGATGGCTCAAGTAATACTGGTGTAGTACTAAACGAAAGTATAGCACCTAAAGAAATATTATCGGAAAATCTGCGATATCACGTGGTAAACAAATTACCACTTACTGAAAACACGTTCCGATATGGTTCGAAAGCTTTCCTTAATTTATGGTCGGAAGCTCGTTATCTATATTTACGTGAAATTATTCATGTGAACGACGACGATAAAGAAATTTTACTTGAAACTGATTTAGGTGAATATGGGATTTATGAAAATCAAAGAGTACCTTTAGGTTTACCTATGTTGGAAGAAGAAGAACTTGAAGAAGCAGAAGATAAAAAGAAAACTCCACCAATTGGAAAACCAAAACGTGGTGGATCTAAAAAATTCTATGTTTACGTTAGAAAACCTGGAGGAGGAGTTAAAAAAGTATCTTTTGGTCAAGTAGGAATGTCTGCTAAAATAAACGATCCTAAAGCACGTAGAGCATTTGCTGCACGTCACGATTGTAAAAATAAAAAAGATAGAACAAAACCTTCATATTGGAGTTGTAGAATCGGTCGTTATTGGAAACAATTAGGAGGTGCAAAAAACTTTAGTGGTTTTTGGTAGGAAATCGGCCCTACCAATATTTATAATAAAATGGCTTATGTTTATCTTATAACCAATATTATAAACGGAAAAAAATATATTGGTTCTTCTAGAAAATCTCAAATAGACGAAAACTATTATGGTAGTGGTAAAACAATAAAAGATGCTTTAAAAAAATACGGTAAAAACAATTTTACAAGAGATATACTTTGGCAAGGTGAAGGGAATGCTCGTGATATAGAGTCTCAATGGTTAGAACATTTCAATGCTTCTATAAATCCTCAATTCTATAATATGACAAATGATGCTAGAGGAAATGGACTCCATAAAGAAGAAACCAAACGTACTGTTAGTGAGAAACTAACTGGAAGAAAATTTTCAAAAGAAATATGTGAAAAAATATCCAAAGCAAAAAAGGGATCCACAACAGCTAAAAAAGGAAAACCAGATGGTCCAAAACCTGGAGTATCTGAAGCCCATAAAGGCAGGACTAGCCCAAATAAAGGCAAAGGTAATCCTGTATCTCTTTATACAATAACCGGAACATACATTCAAACCTATCCAAACTATACCACTTTAGCCCTTGACCTCAACATTAACCCAGAAACTGTAAGGTGTCATTTGGTAGGTAAAGCAAATACTATATGTAACAAGCAATATAAAGTACAATATGTATTAATAGATGGATAGACTACAGAAACTTATTAACGAAGTTCTTGAAGAACAAAAAAAAAAACGTGACCGTTGTCTTCGTATTGCAGACCGCAAATACGACAAACCATCCGCTTACAAATCAGGTGCTGTAGTTAAGTGTCGTAAAGGAATGATTTGGAAAGGATTAAAAGAAGAATTACTTTT
>Ga0194133_10006977_pt1 | contig 13676 bp, 12 predicted proteins | sample TA2KigOf40mmetaG_FD_155448 | JGI IMG/M metagenome (GOLD analysis project Ga0194133, IMG submission 155448) | Freshwater microbial communities from Lake Tanganyika, Tanzania - TA2015055 Kigoma Offshore 40m | ecosystem: Environmental > Aquatic > Freshwater > Lake | place: Tanzania: Lake...
CTTTCGCTTTTTCAAAATCTGGCATGTCTACATACCATACATTTTTGACACCCTGAAAAAAATCATGTCTTTTACAACCTAAAAAATTTAAAGCTTCTACAGTGGAACTAAACAAGTGTGAAGCATTTCTTTTTATCCAAGAATCTAATGTCGATCTTTTAAAATATACTAAGGTTGAATTAGATTTACGAATTGTGTAGCCATGATCCATCTTAGAAAAATCATCAAGTTCCCAAGTTTTTTCAAAAAAATCTTTTAAGGCAACATGTCTGATCTCCTCCCTAGTATCTTTATTGTTAAAATCCTTACTCTCTTGTGCTTTATTAACTAGAGCTTCCATTAATAACTCAAATAATGGTGGGCCTTTTTTTGTTTTTGGTAAGGTACGCCAAAATATTTTATGTTTAATAAGTTTTGTTCTCCAAGTTTTTTCATCCTTCATATCTTCTGGTAAGACCACAATATGAACTCCCTTATAATCAAATTCGTAATATGTAGTTTTGGTATCTTGTGAATATGTAACGTTTTCAAACTCAGAAAATATATCAGGAGTTTGGGCCATAATTCCAAGTCTCCTAGTTTTACATAACTCTTTATTACAAATGCTTTCAATAAAACCATACTTAGGAGGACACATATATTCATAATTTTTTTTAAAGACTGACTCTGCAGTGCTGTCACTTTCATTTTTTAATAAAGGCCCTTCTCTGTGTTTTACAAAAACTGTTCTTTGCCTATCCCAAGCTATATCTTTTAATTGTTTAAGAGTAAGTGTGCCCTCTGATTTTTTTAATTCTAAAACACAAATATTAAACAACATATTGTTCCTATCTCCTGTCCATCCATCATGTAATACCTTTTGTACACATGGAGGATATTCTCTATAAAAAGTCTCTGGTTCATACTCTGTCAATTTTAATTGAAAAAATTTTTCTGGAGATAATTTTTTAGACTCTGCTATTTCTAAAAATCTACCTAAAATGACTGCATTATTGTCATCATCATAAGCATATTCGACTGCTGCCTCCCATTTATAGTATGGCATACCAACAGCCTTATTACATGGAAAAATTTCTTTTGATAAAAAATACTCTCTGTTTAATTCTTGTAGCTTGTTAAAAACTTTTGTTTTATCTGCCCAATCATTTAAAAACAAAAATAGATGTAATCCACCAGATTTTGATTTAACAGGGACTAAGGGCAATTTATAATTTTTAATAATTTCAACATATTTTTTTTCTGAATAATCTCTATAATCTGTGGGATCAATATCTATACAACCCCATTTACATTTTTCATTATATTCGGGTCTAAGACCAATAATTATTTTACCGTCTAAGTGATTTTGCCATAGAGCCGTGGTCACTGGCTCTGTTAACGTCAAATATTTTGCTGTCTTCTTGTTGCGTTCATTAAGGTCACCTGTAACAGTGACCTTAATGTATTGTGTTAAGTCACCAGTAAATAACTCTAGTAACTTTTGCGCATTCATGATTAGAATGGCACTGACTCGTTTGATGTAGTTTCAACAACTTCTTCTTGATTAAAGTCAACTTTACCAAAGATGTCTGATTTTTTAGCACCTTCATAAAAACCTCTTGCAGATTCTAATGCTAAAGCAAACTTAGGATCGTTTAAGTATTGATCAAATTCAACTACCCAACCATACCAAGAATTATTGTTATTTGATTCTTTAGTTGTTGTTAATTTATAAGTGGTTGCCCAAGATGGTGGCATGAAATAACCTCTCTTACCTTGAAGCCTTCTACTTTGCATCATTGAATTCCAAGTTTTGGATTTCTTTTTTTGCGTAGATTTCATGGCAATTAAAGCTGTCTCCTTAGGATTATATTCCTTATCAAGGATATAAACAAAATGATTACCAGTATCTTCAATGTAGTTACCATTTGATAATCTATCTTTGCCGTCATCACCTCTAGAAGTTTGTCCAAGAATTGATGGATCAGTATGTATTTTTACTGGCCTACCTGGACTATCCCCTCTATCTTTCCATTCATTAAAAGTATTAATATAAAGACAAGGTATTACAATTACACCTTCTTTACCCTTATATAATGAACCTGTAATTTCATTATAGATGTCCCCAGCTTTAGCTCCAGCAATAAACTTACCATTGCCTTCTTCAAGAACCGGTGAACTAGGATAAAGAACTTTTAAAATTGGAAGTTTTGTATCACGTGCAGTGATAAACTCCATTCCTTGTCCAGATAATTCTTCCAAATTAAATTGCGCAGGAAGTGGCGCTTCTTTTTTTATAGTTATTTCTGCTTTAGGTGCAGCATTAACTCGTGCTTGTGCTTGTACCATGATTACTCCTTCGTGGTTATTTTTGTTTTGTTTGCAACGTAAACACCGAATATATCAGATGGAACATTACGACCTAATTGAATTTGTTCTTTTACAAACGCCTTCAAGGTCATAGGTTCTACCTTTTCGGTCTGTGTAACATTATGGCCCTTTTTTTTTAATTCGTCAACCAAGTCTTTAGCTTCTTGATCTTCGGATCGTCCAAAAGTTAGTGTTACATTATTTTTTATCAAATCACCAAAGCCATTAGTCCTAAGCCAATTAAAAGCTTCTTGTACTTTTGATGATGGTATCCTTGCAGCATAAAAAGGCTTTACCTCAACAGATGAACCATCTGCTAATTTAAGCATAGCTATGCCTGCTTGTTGCATTAAGTTTGGAATCGTTTGTTCAGAGAGTAAAGTTTCAGATTGTTTAAGTTTTGTTAATTGTTCTTCAACCGTTATTATTTGTCTCTGAGTATCCAATAACTCATTGCAAGATTTGGCTATATCACTTGATAGAGCCGTGTCGACCTGTATTGAGGCCGATTCTGCTTCTAAGTCCATAAGAACCTCCTGTTGATTCGTTTTTAATTTGATTGTTTGACAATGTAAAGAAAAAAATATAAAAAAAATTTAATACTGAAAAAAGTATTTAAACACGAAACATGTCTGAAAAATATATTTACAAAACACAACCTTATTTTCATCAAAGACAAGCTTTAATAAAAGGTGCGAAATTAAAAAATTTTGCATACTTTATGGAGATGGGCACGGGCAAAACTAAAGTTGCCATTGATAATGCTACTTTCTTATATCAACAAAAACTAATACAACTTGTAGTTGTAATTGCACCTAATTCTGTTTATCAAAATTGGATTAAAGAAATAGAAACACATTGTCCAGAAAAAGACTGTAATATTTTTATTCACAAAGTAGATAAGAAATTTCAGTATTTAGCTGATAAATTAAATTTTTATTTAATAAATGTTGAGGCTTTTAGCCATCAAAGTGGTGTTATGATTTTAACACCTATTTTAACGAGTCTTGGTCGTCATACGATGGTGATTCTAGATGAAAGCACAACCATAAAAAACCGAGAAGCAAAACGAACAAAAGCGATTTGTAAATTAGGTATAATGGCAGAATACAAAAGAATCCTAACAGGATCACCAATAACAAAATCTCCATTAGATTTGTATACACAATGCTCATTCTTAAGTCCATCGTTATTAGGATTTAAGTCATTCTTATCTTTTAGAAACAGATATTGCATGATGGAACCAATACCTGTCGCAAACGATAGAGTTATCATGATACCTAAATATTTTATTAATTTAAGTGAATTAGAGGATAAACTTAAGTCTTTTTCATATAGGGTAAAAAAAGAAGATTGTTTAGATTTGCCTGAAAAAATCTATCAGCAAAGATTTGTTGAATTTACAGTTCAACAAAAAAGAATTTACAAACAAATGCAAGAGCAAGCTTTTGCTATCATTGAAGATAAAGAGGTTAGTTTTGCTAATAAATTAACTGAAATTATTAAACTGCATCAAGTTTGTAATGGATTTTTAAAAACTAATGAAGGCGAAACAGTAAAATTAGATGATTGTCCAAAAGTAAAAGAATTATTAAAAGTTATTGAAGAGGGTGATGGAAAATTTATTATTTGGGCTACTTATATATATAACATTGAATTTATCTGTAACACTTTAAAAAAAATTTATGGTAATGAGTCTGTTGTAAGCGTTTATGGTGATGTATCTGTAAATAATAGATCAATAGCTGTTAATAAATTTCAGAATGATTCTAAAGTTAAATTTTTTGTAGGTAATCCTACAACAGGGGGTTATGGGTTAACTTTAACCGCAGCCTCGTATGTTATTTACTTTTCTAACTCATATAATTTAGAAGTTAGGCAACAATCAGAAGATAGAGCTCACAGAATAGGACAAAGAAAAAATGTAACTTACGTGGATATTTTAATGCGTAATTCTATCGATATACTAATAGTCTCTGCGCTAGAAAAAAAAATAAAGATTAGCGCAGAAACATTAGGTGAAGTTGTTAAAAAATGGTTAAGAAATTAGTTTTGTTTCTTTAGAATTTCTAACAAATCTTTTTGCCAGTCCTTCATGAACTGTTCTGCGTTCTTGAAGTAATTACTCCAGAACTCTTTTACTTGTGCGTATGTAGGCATATTTATATCCTTTGTTTATGTTGCAGTGCAACATAATATAGGTATGATTAAAGTATTGTCAATATCCAAGTTCATCATAACTATGATGATCCGAATCAATAAAACTAATTTTATGTATCTCTTTTAAATCGTGTTCTCTGTCTAAGAATTTATATTCTATTTTAGTGGTATTAAAATCTTTTTCTACATTCTTACATATATCCTCTGGATTAAGTTCACCACAAGAGTACACATCAAATTGTATTATTGCAGGGTTAGGCTCATCCCAAACATGCATTACAACATGTGATGTTTCTATAATTGCTGCACCAGTTATTCCTCGATTTCCTTTCATATTACAGTATTGAATGTATGGACCCATCATTACTTTCATACCTATGTCTTTGATAAATTTTTCAAACCACCACCGTAGGTAATCTTCTTCCATTGGAGGATTGTGAGCTTCAGCACGAACGATAAGATGTCTATGAACTAAAACTTTATTATCCATTAAATCATTGTATGATATTTTTTAACCCTGTCAAACCACTTACACTCATATTCTAAAAGTTTTTTTTCATTAACTAAAAACTGTTGATACTCTCCATTCTTAGTACACATGGCAATTAAAGCTTGTTGAATTGGCCCATAATTTTTTTTATGCGCTAAAGAATATGCTGCAACTTGATAAAAGTAGTCCTCAATCCATTCTTCTTTTTTTAATTTATTAGATTGTTTAAAATCTATAATTGTCTCCTTACCATTAAACTGCCCTATTAAATCTGTTGAACCTGCCCATTGATCTTCATAAGCTAAACTTACCTCAGAACCATAAATTATTTTTAAAGGTTCAAAATTATCTATAATCTTATGTGCCATTAATCTTGCGGTGGCTCCATCTGAAGATAAATTTAAGTATCCTATGCCATTAAAATAATTTTCAAGAACATAATGCATTTCAGTGCCCCTATTTGCAGCTTGTAATGTAATTTTTTTAGCTTGATCTTGCCCTATTCTTTGCTTCCAATTCTCTAATGATTCTTTTTTATCTTCGCTTTGTGTGATCTGTAGTATGGTAGTTACAGAGGGAACTTTTTTTTCATTTACTTGATAAGTTCGTAGTCCATTATTATCATCTCTTAAAAATTTGGTGTAATTGTATCTTTTATCCCATTTAAAATCGGTAACGATAAAACTAGTATCTTGTCTAATAAGTTTCATTCTTATTAGTTAATTATCAATATTTATTTAAGAATTAAAGTAATTAATGTTAACGATAATGCACCCATGCCAGTTATCAAACACCATATAAGTCTATTAACGTTTTTTTCTATTTTATATATGGAACAACTCATATGTTTAAGATGATTATTTTTAATTACTAGAATTTCTTTTTTAACATCATCCACATGATCATACAAATCTATAATGTGTTCATTTAATCTTGATTTTACAATTTTTTTCATTAGGACACTCTACTTTCTACTATGGCTTGTCCTAACGTGTCTTGTGGATTTAAAGCTTTAAATAAGCTAGGGTTTTGTGCAGCTTGTGTTTGTACTGTAGGTTGAATTCTTGGTACAATTTGTTGTGTTTGTTGTTCTTTTTGTTGCATTGCCATTTGTCTTGGGGTCATTGGATCAGGGATATTAGCCTCAATAAGGTCAGCTTGATCGTTTTGAATTTTACCTAATATAGTTCCACGTAAAAAGTTTTGATAACCTGCCAATTCAGCAGCAGGTATTTTTGCAATCATTTTGTACTCAGGGTACATTCTATCTAATTGTTCTTTTGGTAGTGAACTCATTTTAAATTTAGCATTTGGAATTTGCGATGGCTTTCTTAATAAATAATTTGTAATTTCATCTGCGTTTATTAAATTAGGGTCTACTTTTGGTGCATCTTTATCTTCTTCCATTACATTATTCATAAGTGCTGCAAAAATTCTTTTCTTATCTGGACCTATTCTAGTTTTAATTCCTTTCTCAATTTTTAAAGAAGGGTTTAAAATATCAAAAACTGCGTCAATAGATTTTGGATTTGATAATACAGCACCTGCGTAACGTGATAAAAATACAAACGCTAAAGTTGGAACTATACCAACAGCTGCACCGGCAGCAGCAAATGGTAAAACTCCTCCCGCCAAAGCTCCCATTCCGCCTAATACTGCTCTTCTTTTGACAAAGGTGCTTGGATCACCTACTGTGTAGGAAGCGTTTGCCTCCATAACTTTAATTATTTTTTGTAAAGCATCAAAACCTTTTTGGCCTTCAGCACCACCACCATACATAGCAATCAATCTATTTTTAGCAGCAGTTATAGAGGCTTCATCTCCTACTAGTCCTAAATTTTCTTTAAATTTTGTAGGATTAAAACCAGCAAATTTTCCAGCCTGAACTTTAAAATCTAAAAACTTTCTATCTCCTATTTGAGATTCAAGTAATTTTTTAGGATCTATACCCCTCTGCATTCTAAGGTCTTGAGTCAATGTTTGATTTAATTCATCTAAATAAGGTTTCATTATTACACCTCTACTTTCTGCTTTAGCCATTAACTCAAACATAGGTTCACCAGTCAAATCTGGTCTCCTTGTAAATGCGTATTGAAAAGCATCAAATAAATAAAGTTGTCTAAATCTATCAAATATTTCTTTACCAGTTGCTGATCTTTCTGTTCCAATTAAAAATTTTAATTGTTCAATTGAATTAGCACTTCCATTTCTAAATACCTCTTTTAAAGTTTTAGACCACATTTGATCTGGATTGACAGAGTAAGTGCCTAACCTACCTATTAAACCTAAATTGCTAAATAAGTTTGCATCTGACTGTTTTATTTTTCTAGCCACTGGACTTTGAAACGAACTTGTTGTTTTTGTAAAAAAATCATTTGCATCTTCCAAAGTTTTTTGAACATTATTTACTCCTTTGATTAGATTTTGTACGTATTGTTGACCTCCAGCTTCCCCTTGAGCCTTAACAACAGTTTCATAAGCTTCTTTAACTTGTTTATTATCATTCATTAATACTTTAATACTTGGAGATTGAGCTATAGTGTTAAAATCTTGCTCTAGTGCAAATTTTGTTTGCGCTAATAAACCTCTTGGATCATAAATTTTAGTCTCAGTTGCAGCAGCAGTTAACATTTTATTCAATCCTATGAATTCCTTAGCTGTTAATCCCACTGTTAATCCCTCGGTATAGTCCTTAGTAGCCGCTATAAATTTAACTAATGGATCATCAAATTCAGTTAATTCAAATAAACGTTTATCAGCTTGTTGAGCGTAATTAGGATATTGTGCTCTTAAGGAATTAATAATGTTTTCTGTAGATTTTGTTAAATTTTGTATAGGAATAATTTTTAAATCTGGTCCTAGTAAATCTGCTTCTTTAAAAACTACATCATATTTAACATTTATTATATCTTTATAATCTCTAAAATTTTTTCTAAATTGATTTAACGCTCCTAAAGATAATAATTCTGCATGTGAATAAGGGGCACCTGAATTTAAATTATCTAGAACTTTTCTAAAAGTTTCTTCTTCTATTTCTTGTTTGTACTTTAATCCTGGACCAGATGTAGCAGGAAAAACACCAACTACGTTAAGTAAATTTTTAACACCTCTAGCAAAAAAAGTAGAATTCTCATCTGTTACTGCAAGAATATTTGTAGGCACACCTGACTCTCTAGAGGCTCTTACTATGTTTTCAACATCTGGACCTGATAAACCTAATGATCTTTTAATTCCAGAACCTGCTAATTGTAGTAATGGCCCAAGTGATGCAGCTCCTCCATTAAAGAGCGTAGCATTTTCTGCAGCTGCTAACGCATGAAAAAGCATTTTTTGCGGTGCAGGTAATTTTGATACATCATCATCTGTTAATTCTGAAATATCTAGAGTTGATGCAGCAGTAAAATCTGTTGCATAATTGGCTGCATCAAAAGCCAAGGATCCACCAAAAGCACCACCAGCACCATATCCAATAGATTTTAATTCGGTCTGTAAAAACTGCGACGCTCCAGCTTTTCTTATTTGCCTAAATCCATCTGCCATTTTACCTACGACGCCAGCCACTCTTGCAAAGGGTTTAATACCTCTAATGATAGGTGCACTTTTTAAAAGTTTTTCATATTTATCAAATTGCATTGTCCTAAAATTTAATGCTTGCCTATCGACTCCGTACTCAACAGCTCCCAAACTTTTTTTTAAAGTATTAATTAATTTATCTTTATCTTGAAGATAAGCAATAGTGCCCAATGAAAGATCCCCAACAGTTTCTAAATCTGCTCTTGTTATCTCAAAACCTGCTTCCTTTGTTGCTTTTTGAAATGGATTAATTTGAGCTTGTTTTTGTCTGGCTATATCTACTGCTGCTCCTGCTCTCTCTCTAATAATTTCATTGATTGAATTATAACCCTTTAAGTTTCCAGATCTTAAGAGCTCGTCTAAAATAATTTTTTGATCATTATCAAAATCACTTGGATCAAGTGTTTTATTATCTAGAGCTTTTTGTAAACCTTCTATTGTAGCCATTATTTATATTTATCCGGTAAATTTCCAACTTTGCCCATTAAATTTTTTTGTGTTTCTCTTCGCGTCTCACCACCAGTTATTCTATTCATTTCTTCTTGATAGTAAGGCATGAAAGCAAAATTTTGTTTAATGTACATAGAATTTCCTCCTGAAGTTAAATACCTTCTTGATTCAGTCGCAAATTTGGAATTTGCCTCTTCTGCTAATTGTTTAAATGCTGTTATTATTTTTTCTCCTGACTCAAAACCTAAAACTTTTGAAATTTGCTTTGCATCATCAATATTTCTTTCAGTTAATCGATCATCACCTTTCAATGAATTTGCATATGCATAAGCGAAATTTACTTCAATTCTTGCATTCCTTACTATTTTTTCTAATTCATTTTTTGAAGGCCTGCCAAAAAATTTACTTGATGATCTCTCTTTAACTAATTCACTTATTAATTTTTCCTTTTGTGCTATAGCATCTGCGGCACTTAAAATAGTTCCATCTTTCATTCTTATGCCTTGTCCTAAAATTTTATCATTTAAATATTCATCAAAATTTCCTTTATAACTACTTGGAGTTACTTCATTTTCTAAAATATCAGAAAACGACCCTAGAATTTTTTCTTTGAACGCTTTAACAGATCCTGCTGCACCAAGAGTTCCTTTATCAGCTTTAGAAATTAAACTAGCCATTTTATACGACTCTGCTAAAGAGTTTAATCTTGCTCTTCCCTCATCTAAAATTTTAGGTTCAGCTCTTACCTCAATGGCATTAGGTTCATATTCTGCTTGTATCCATACAGGTAAATTTAAGCCGGTTACAGGATCAATTTGATCGGACATTACTGCCTTTGCATCTAATCCATTTTTAAATTTAGCTAATTGTTCAACTCTTATTCCACCAAAAGCATTTGGGTCAGGAATAACTCTTGTAAATCTTTCTGTGGTGATTGCATTGCTTTCGTTAGCTTTTTCATTTTTTAAAAAAGCTTCAAACAAATTTGCTTTTCTATCTTTTTCTTTTAATGCAATTTGAATTGATGCATCAATGACTTCTCCTCCAGATTTTCCTGCAACATCAAGAAAACCTTCGAGGCCAGTTTTTGTTGTGGTGCCTGTAATTAATCCTGTAGCTAATTTTGCTAATAATAAATCAGAGATTTCATCTGAATCTCCAGTTTCTTCCTTATATCTTTTATAAAAATCTTTAAATTTTAAAGCCTTAGTGTCACCTAAAGAAGCTTTTTCTTCGATAGTTTTTCTTAAATTTTGCCCAGCTCTTTCTTTTTTTTTATCGTTTTCAAATGTAGATAATATTTCATCCTTACTAATACCTGTTGGAGGTATGTTTTTTGAATTATTACTTTGTTGAATTATTTCATTTGCGTTGTTGTTAAATAAATCAACTGAATTAGTTCTTCCTTTTCCCTCTATAATTTCTGTATTTGTCATTCCCGGAAAAGATTTTGCTAATTGGCTGCCTGCAGGTGGTAAGGTTGAGGATTTTTTTAGACTATCTTCAATTATTTTTTCAGCTATTTTTCTATCTTCAGCATTTAATTTTTTACCAGTGCTTTTTTCAAAATCCTCTATTTCTTTATTTTGTATTTTAACTAAGTTATCTCCGGTAGGCAAAAAAGTAGAACCATAACCTACTCCAAGAGGTAAACCAAGATCTGACAAAAATCTAAATTGAGGAACTTCTTTTCCTCTTACTCTTGGTATTCCAAATTTTGCAAGAGTTTTACCACCTAAAAGTCCTGCTACACCCTCACCAATTTGTTGTGGATTATCATCTTCAACTCCTCTGTATATATCAGTTGCTCCCTCTGCTAAAAGCGCACCACCCCCTAATGTTTCTAAACCACCATAAGTTTTACTTGTTGCTCTAGCACCTCTTGGGTATTTTTCTGCAAATTGTTCCACTTTTTTACCAATAGGACCACTTACATATCTTTGAAAAATAGATGGATCTCTCGTAGCTCGAAGAGCTCTGAAAGTTTCTATTCCCTCTTTACCAGCTTTAAGTAATCTAGGGCCATATTGTAAGCCAGCACCTATAAATCTACCAAGCACATAACCTTGAACATTTTTAAAATAAATTTGTGCCTTGTGTCTAAATATTTTTCTGTTTAATACTTCGTCCATGGCTCACCTATTTACCTCTAAAAGCCATGTAAGTTCCTATACCTACGCCTGCAGCTTGTGCTAATGGATTTGTCCCTGGTGCCGTGGTTGCTGTTAAACTACTTTGTGTTGTTGGTAAATTTGTCATGATACCTTTTAAGAATTCAGTTCTTTGATAAGGTTCAAACGCTTGTTGTAATTGAGTTTGTCTCTGTGCATCTAAAGCTTGTTGACCTAATGCACGTTGTATTCCACCAGCTTGAAGTAAACTTTGTATGTCAGCTTGTTGCATAGCTTGTTGTTGAGAACCTAATTGACCTAAACCAAGTCCAAGTTGACCAAATTGAGCTCCAGCTTGTAATCCAGTTTGTGCCCCTAATTGTTGTTGAGCTTGTGCAGCCTGAAGTGCTTGACCAAATCCTGATGCTTGAGCCTGACCTATGGTTGCAAGTCTTGCTCTTTCAAGCTCAGCTTGTGCAACGCCTTGTCTACCACCTCCAAAAGCTCCTTGTGATATAGCTTGTGCTGAAAGCATGTTTTGAGCCTGTTGTGCTTGTCTATTTATTTCATCAGTTACGTAAGACTGAAAAGGATTAAAAAATTGTGAAATATTTGGTCCAGCTAATGCTGTTCCTAATCCGGCAGCAGTTGCAGCTTGACCAGTTCCGATAGATGTAATTCCAGCACCTAAAGTAGGAACTCCTACACCAGTAGTACCTGCAGCTTGAAAACCTGCTTTTTCTAAAGCTGTTGGTCCAGCAACTTGAATAGCTGGCAAAGCTATTGGTTGTTGTGCTAATGCAGCCGCTTGATCATATAATGCAATTTTTCGGGATTCTATCTCAGGAGCCTCACGAACTGTTTGCATTTGAGTCGTGTTAGCAGGTTGACCTCCACCGCCTCCGCCACCGCCACCACCAAATATACTACCCATTATATTAAATCCTTTTGTAATTCAACGTGTTTAACTTTCCATCCATATTTTTTCACAACTCTACTCCAACCAGGTCTTGCTAACATACACAATCTTTTACAATCATTTTGAATTGCAAAATGTTCTATCATGTCTGCCATTTCATCTTGCCATAATTCTCTTTTTTCTCCGGTTAAAATAATACCTTCTAATTGTCTTAAGTTTGGTTGATTTGTAATCCTTGTAACTAAACAACCAAACACTTTTTGTTTTAATCCATCATCTGATCCAAATACTATAAATAATTGCATTGTTCCTCTAGATAACTCACTTTTAATATGTTGGGGACTTGCAAATCCACCACTATATTTTAAAGCCTCTGCAATCATAAAATGAACTAATGGCCAAAATTTCTCTGTGTCTCTAGCCAATATGCTCAAAACCTCTACTCTTTTTTCAATTAATTTTTCTACTTGCATCTAATAAATCAAAAATTCTTTTGAACCTTGCTTGTTGTTCATAGAAGAATGAAGCCCCCTTTGCTCGCATATCTTTCATATTTGAAGGTGAGGCACCTGCCATAATACCTGCACCTAAAACTGCATCTGACCTCGATACAAATTCACCATCAGCTAATTGTGCTAAAATAGTATCTTCGTCTTTATTTCCAGTTCCAGAACCATCCTCTACATAACCTGTTGCTCTAATATAGTTGTGAACATCATTTTCATCATGTGTAGTTTTAGATGGTAAATAATTTATACCTCCCTGTGCATATTTTGGTAACACACTTACAATTCCTCCTTGGTTGAAAGTATATAAAGGATTGCCTGCTGTATAATCATATGGAAAAGATTGTGTTCGTAAGGGTTGAGCTTTATCACCTAAACCTTTAACATTTTCTCTAGACTCTCTTAATAATCTTGCTCGCGTTTCAGAATCTAATTTCATAAACTCATCGTAACTCATACCCTTAGGTAATTGATCTGGAGTTAATAATGCTGTTAAAGTCGGAGCTGTTCCATATTTTACAACAAACTTTGTTATTGGGTCTAATTTTTCAAATTTATCTATACCTGATTTGTACGCTTTAGAAATATTTTGTCCAAACTCTCCCGTGCCTCCTAAAAAATCTTTTGTTCCTTGTGCAATAATGCTTCTAGGTTCAAGAGAAGCTGCAGAGGGTGTAAATTGAGAACCAGCTTCTAAAATAGAACGACCGAATTCTGGATCAAATGATTTTATCCCTCCAGCAGCAACATCTGCGGTGGGAAAGGTACCAGCAGCTGAAGTAATTGTACCAGCACTTCCTGCACCCCCACTACCGAGTGCTTCTATACCAGCACCAATTTCAGTAACTCCATAAGTTGCACCAGCTGCAAATAATGAGTCTCTTAAAGCTCTAGAAGTTGATTTACCTCTTAATTTTTGAACGCCAAAGGTTGCCATTGCGGCTATTAAAGCTGGATGCATATTAATATTAATATAGTTAACTAATGATATATTTTAACTAATTAATCAAAACTCCGCAATATCCTTACTTTATATCTTCTGAAGTCATATCACTATTGATCGACTTACCATCTATCTCTGTAATAGATTTATCACTCTTAAATTCATCAAATAATCT
>Ga0194133_10006979_pt1 | contig 13675 bp, 15 predicted proteins | sample TA2KigOf40mmetaG_FD_155448 | JGI IMG/M metagenome (GOLD analysis project Ga0194133, IMG submission 155448) | Freshwater microbial communities from Lake Tanganyika, Tanzania - TA2015055 Kigoma Offshore 40m | ecosystem: Environmental > Aquatic > Freshwater > Lake | place: Tanzania: Lake...
GGAAACAAGAAAAACATTTAATTTTGTCACATTAAAGTGAATTAGCTTAGTTAACTTCTACTGGGTGAAAACATTCGACCCCCCAACCAGTACACAAAATATGTTTTAATAAAGAACCTGGACACGATGGTTGTCTTTGTCTGTTACGATGATTCTGTTTTTCTTATCACAACAGACGCTGGCTGGCCGGTCGAATTGCCCATTTTGCTTCCCTGGAGAAAATAAATCACGTTTTTGAGCTTTTTCATTAGAGGGAAAGTTCGAGCTTCGAAAGTTACCGGATGTTCCAAACTTGTGATGAAATATGCCTTTCGGTGTAAAGACCTCAACTCTGTCGTTGGATCGATTTGCCACAATTATAAAGCCTTCTCTTGAGCAACACACACCCCAAGGCCTGCATAGTTCCCCATCAGCTTTCCCTTCAATTCCAAACGTATAAATCGGCTTGTCAATTGTGCGATAGTTTCTGCCCGCCCTGTATCAAAGAAAATCAAATTTATCCATGATTGGAAACTATTTGCAGAAAAAGCCAATAAAACTTCCTTACCTAATAAGAGTTCGGAAGGGGCTTTCTTGAATGTGTCGATCTTTAATCATTATAGATATGATGTGCTCTCCCTCCATGCTTGGTTTCCAAATGACACGAAAAGTTCCATTCATACCGTCAGCCAAATTGAAAAACACTTGGCGACCATCTGGGCCGATAATATTGACTTTTACAAAGTCACCTCCACCTCTCAACTGTTCGTTAAGCTGATCTCGAACAAAAATCATGAATCTGTAATTTAAAACAAAAGCATATTTATCAAACGCAAACTAAAGACGACGTGTTGCTAGTTTACCTTGCATCTTTGCCAAGGGTTCCTTTTTTCAATCCTTCTCCTTCCGCCTGTGAGTTTGACGCGAATGCAGAACCACCGATGAATCCAAAATTCGTAAACGACTTCAAAAGTTCAGGCCCAGGTTTTTCAAAAAAGACTAAATCGTCCTCTTGAACCATTAAGTTTCCACATTTTTGTTGGACTTCTTTAACTGTACTGAGTGCTTTGTTTGAGGTATTAATGAGATCTATTTCTCGACCAGATATCATGCAAGCTGCAAGCTGATCCGAGACCTTGAGAAAAGTGTTTTAATAATATATGAGGAAGTTTTGAATGATTGAGTGACGACATGAGTCAATTACCTGCATCAGCATTGCAGTAGAGGCCGCAAGGTCTCTTTTTTGCTGAGCCAAGGAATTCATTTTTATCGTGTGAATATTGTCCAGCCTTGTCAACAAAAATTTTCCACGTTCCTGAATTTCAGCCATACAGTTTTCAATGAGGGTTTTAACTTCAGCAAACGTTGTGGCGTGTCGCATCTCTATTTGAGTCTCCATTTCTGTCACTGATGCCTACCAACATAAATGTAACTTTGGCTTCTCAGGCTCTAGTATTTTATCAGAATTTTTTGCATACCATCGCTTCGTCAATTTGAGAGCAGCCCTGCTTTGCCTTAACCAGAAGTTTCTCACAGTCGTTTTTCGCCTTTTCGACAGCATCCACATAAACCTAGAAAAAAGTGTTGAAATTTAATTTAGGCCTGATTGTTTATGTATCAAGAAACTATTTAGATTTACCTTCATGACATCAGAGTCCCTTGGCATTCCAAATAACGAAGTTGCCGGCTGTATTATCCCTATATTTGAGCTGGAAATGGTGCCGATTGAGTGTCCTATGTTTTCTGGATACCGCACTATCCCATGGTTGCGAGTGAGACTCACCCTCTAAAAATTTTAAGACTTTTTTTTCTCACTCTCTTCGAAACGTTCGACATCTTGCATACCTGATGAGCATCAACACAAAAGTCACAAATGTCCTCGTTACATTCTCGACACCGCGACGTGACAGGATTTCGGTCTTCACAAGAACACGTTCCTGATTTTGCTTTCGAAAATCCTTGTGCTGCTAAAGTTTGAGTAGGCTTTGAGCCAACTACCGAGCTCCATGATGCACTGATCGCAGGGCTAAGATGAAAAAAAAGGTGCCATTCCATGCTCACAAAATCTTCGAAATTCACTTTTTTATTACCTTGGACTGGCAATAGCTGATGCCCCTGCGTGCGACGTCCCGAAAGCACCCTTGAAAACTTCGTCGCTAATAGTGTTTCCATCAAGAGTTTGCCAACAATTGGTCGAGCAATCTTCACTGGATTTTAACACATCTTGACTTAATGGATTTGATGCCAAGTCAAACCGGTTCCTCCAAATATTTTCAGAGGTAGGGGTGCGCCACACAGAAACATAAGGCGATAGAGTAGGAGAGAGAGGAGTAACCTGCAACACAAAACTAATCTAGAAAACAGATTCCCAAAAAAATCACTTTTCTGGAGAATTTGCAATTTAGCTTCTGTCAACAGAATCTGTGGGAAAGAGTAAGATTAATAACGAACCACTTCAGACGGCAACTTTTTTTCAGCCTCTCCTTGCATTCCGTTGTAAAACGGCTGTCTGAGTGGTGGTTTTTTAGGCAACATTAAGGCCTCAAGCTCAAGATTGACACTCGCTTCAGCCGAGTCACTTAAATCAAGCAGTCCAGAGAAATAGCTATTCATGGGTAGACTGTCCAAACTACTTGATCCCATAAGATTAATGAGCTGAAAAATATTTATGCCATAAGCTTTGTGTCACATAGAACAGAAGAACTTTTATTCAGGACTCATTATTCTAAGACAATCAAATCCAAATGACAATACTTACTTGGTCAGGAGTTGATGAGCCAGCACTATCTCTGGACGAAACTTGAGATCCAGACATTCGTAATGAATGAAGCTATTCCTTTAAAAAGGAAATGGAATAACTTGACTGTGTGTTTAATAATGAAGCAATCATCCTCAACTCAATTTACTTACCAAAGATTTGAGAAGTAAATTTAAGACTAATTATCGATCCATGATCTGAAAAATAAACAAACAACATTCAATCTTAATGAAAGAAAAAAATTGTTCAAATAATGGCCTTGATTGAGATGAAATAAGTAATTCCTAAATAATTACTTTTTCGAAGCTGAAAAAAGGAGGCCATTTATGAGCAGCTTGAGAGAAGTGAAGTTTTCTCAGAGAAAACTTTTCTAGTATGACCAGAAGATTAATGCAATGTCATCATTCCAGATGATGGAAAAATCTCTTACCTCCTGTTTAAAGTCTTTTTTTTGTAAAATATATGTTATTTGAAATAGACTGCACTTGTTCAATTTTATCCTCGCAGCTCGCTTTTAGCTGCTGTAACAAGCTGATCGAATCTGCTTCATTTTCATTTTCTTTCTTCTTTTCGTTCGATCCAGCCAGACGCAGCAGAGGAGGGGAGAATAACTGAATAAGCAAGCAAGACAATGAAGAGCGCAGCTACAATTATAATATATAGGAATGCCATAGAGTTATAGAGTTATTTACGCAATAGCTTTTTGGTTGCGCTTTATACTCGACGAAATTACAAGCGCGCAACCTCGAACCAGGGTTGCCAAATACATAGTTTCCACAACTAGGAACCAGAGACATAGAATATATAAACCGAACATTCAGTCCCATGCCCTGCCTTGCATGTAGGGAAAATTTGCACCTTAGTAAAATCAATGGGTGCTCCAACAGCTGACTCAGCTAGGCCGCACAGATTCAGCTGTTGGAGCACCCATTGATTTTACTACGGTGCAAAAGTACGATTTTTTTGCCCAGTGCTCGGTCTACGTATTCTATGTCTATGCTAGGAACAGGTTGGGCCATTTCATCATCATCCCCAAATGGCTGTTTAATTTTGCAAGGACCTGTGGGCTCAATGTTATAAAACTTTTTTTACAGCGTAAACTTCTTGAATAAGCTAGTCAGTTATTTTTTACGCTCGTAAAAGCTCAGAATAAGCTAGTCAGTTTGTGCATAATATGAGTTGAGACTTAAAATATGAATAAAATCTGAGCTGAGACATATAAAATAAGCCGAATCTTTGAGATTGGGTCAGGGGAGTTGGAAAGGCGTGTTGCAGCTGGCGTTGAGCTGAGATGGAACATGGGACAAGGCCTGTGGTTTGGTGCAGGGTCCAGGGTTGGTTTTGGGGTCGAAGTAAGGTTAAAAATGAAAAGTAAGGTTGGGGTTGGTGGTACATCATGGCGGCTAGTTAGAATGGTTGATGCTGATGCCTGGGGTCCGGGGTCTATAATGCGGTGTGGGTGAGGTTTCTTTAAAAGCAAAGATGTGATTTTCACACTTTTTAAAGTTTGATCTTAACTTAACTTAATTTTATTCGCAAGCGCGCGAAGCGAGCTGCGAGTTTAGTTCTTTGTATGAGGCTAGCGGTTTTTAACGAATGTCTGTCTGTGATATAGGGAAGGGGCTTGGTAACTTTGAAATACTACTCCTCCCTGAGTTTTGATGTTAGATATAATATTTTGAGGTTTTTGGATGGAGGATTTAATTGCCTATAAAGTCACGGATTTCCCCCCCAAAATTTTGACTACGGGATGAGTTGTTAAGATCTCACTTAGTTTTCATACTAGAAAGCATATTTTAGATTTTCTGGAAAGGAGAATTCATTGAGAATATTTTATGTTTTAAAAGTTTGTTGATGTTATATCCAGAACTCGAGATAATAAGTTCAAAGGTTAGTTCCTCTTCCGCTTTAAACCAGACAGCACGTGCTGGGGTCCTCTAAGAGAAAAATTTGTAGGTTATTTTTCTTGGAAGAGGTTCCCCCTCAGGATAGCAAGTGCTGAGGACTCACCTTTCCAAAAAACCAGACTTTTTGGAAAATTCTCCATCACATGGTAGTTAAAATCTACTTTTGTGAGCTGATCTGTGAGCAGTCATACTCCAGCATAGACTCTGAGCTGTGGGCAGTAACTCCAGCAATAGACTCCTGAGCTGTGAATAACAAATTCAGCATAGACTTTTAAGCTGTTAACAACAAATTCAGTAAAGACTTAAGCTTTGAACAGCACATCCACTGGTGGCTTTTCAGTCCCATATCCTCCATCGTGTCGGAGCAAAAACCTCTTAGTGCGAGGTTAACCACCCTCACGTCAAGTGGGTTGACGAGTGAAAATAAAAACAAATAAAAGTTCAAAGGTTACGCTTTTTTCGACACACACCACCTGTTCATGGTTCATGGGATAAAGGGATTTTTTTATTCAAGTTTTAAAACTTGGACCATGGGGTGGTTAAAAAAGCTACCCTTTGAAGGAGGTCAAGTCTTGAAATTTTTTGAATAATAAACAAAGACTCATTATTATCAAATGAAATTTTGAATTAAAATTTTTATTTTCTTCATAACCAATTGCAGGCTGTGTGGGGTCTAGTAGTGGTTAGCAAACTAGACTGCTGTTCAGGAGTTAAGGGGTTTAAATCCAAGTCAAGGTAGTCTTTTCAAAATTCAAATGAATGTTATTGTTACCAGAGAAAAATTATTTGCTCCATCATGCACAAAGTTAGGTATTTTCCCCCTACAAAAAAATACCCTTCTACTTAATTTAGTAAAATTTTTATTAGCTGACTGACCCGTGGCTAGGACCTTAGCCCATTCCACCTCCAGGCTTCACTAACGAATAAAATCCGAGGTTGAGTTCCCTTTCCGCATCCGTTCGGGTTGAACGTGTCAGGGTCTCGCCTTCCAAAACATGTTTTTTTGGGATGAATTGGAGGGACTTTTCTTCAAACTCTTGGCTGTTGCATTTCCGCAACTTGTGGTCTAGTGAGAAATCTGAGCTAGCATGTGCCAGGGTCTCCAGGTCACCACTGGCTCACACCAATTTACAATCTGCTCATAGCCAAACCCAGGAATATAGTTAGGTAACTTTTCCCTCACAAGTTTCTTGTGAGGAGGGTAGGGGGTGGAAAGGAAAAATCACATTATCAATCTTGGCAGGCATGCCTTTAGCACACTGCAGTTCCAAAACATTAGGAAGTCATTGTGTCTGCTGCTGAGGCCATTCAAGATACTTATCTCTTGCATTGTCCAAGAGGCCATCCTCCACAGGCCCAAACACCTCATCTCGGCCACCTTGTGAATACATTCGAACTCTCTTGATTTACAGTCTCTCTAAAGATGCCCACTTTCTTCCCAGCGACTGGGAGGTATTCTGGGAACGTGGTCCCTGAGCAGCAATTCAATCTTGATGATGCCAACACTATTTCTCACAAACTAATGACTGACTGAGGCAAACTTGGATAACCAGGAATCCTACAGTAGAGGCTGCCACCCTAGCCAGGTATCAATCTGCAGTGGATGCCGTCATCAGCAGAATTGGCTTCAGGAGTGTTCATACCCTAATCCAATTAGACTTTGGAAATTTCTAAACATAGTGAATGAGCAATTTTGGTTGGTATGAATGGGTCTTCTTGCCATTAAATCAAGGACAGAACAAAAACAAAGAGTCATCGAAATCTCAAATAAATCTAGTTGCAATTTTTACATAACATTGGATTATATTGGTTTTATATAAATTATTTTGACCTTGCCAAAGCGACGTTGACAAACTTTTCACAGCTTTCACCAGTTCTCCTCATTAGTCTAAAATAAAAAATACACCCATTAAAATTTTTTACACCAAACGTACATTATTTCTCACCTATAGTTATTATTTCAGGCTCTGTACGTGTTTTGAGGTAATATTTCTTGTTGGTAAGAAAAAGTCCTACGAGCGAAGATTGACCCTTTGACAGCCGAGGCACGTCTTATAGAAAAAAAATTGGGAAGAAGCGAAAGGTGGAGACCTCATTCTAAGATATTACCTTTGATGATAGTATTTCTTAAGTTTTTGGTCATTTCCTCAGCTGGTACCAAGATAATTTCTTTCACAAAAGCGCTTCTAGGTTCAACAATTCCAAACCTGGAAAATGGGTTCACGAATAATAATTTTCATGAGTCTCATGGGAAAGCTTATGATGTCAAAAGTTTTCAAGTACCACTTTTCTTTTTTGAAGGAGACGCAAAGTTCTTCAAGGTAGGAACTTGAAGTCCTGTCTGTAGGCCAGAAACCGACGGCAATCACGTCAAGGTTCTCACGCAGATGTGAGAAAATCTTTTTCTCAAGCTGAAAAATAATTGCCCATTTCTCTCTCAATTTAAATAATTATAACCCATCTCCAATTAATGACTCAAAATTAGCATTCTTGGTGTGTGACATGTGGCAATGGCTTTATAAATAAGGTTGGGACGTGAAGTCCACTTGGAATGTGTGCCATACTTGCTGACCGCCAGTTGATTACTGACCATAACCATAAGCCACAAAATTTTCTATAAACCTGAGCTATTCTTCGTCAAAAATTTAATCAAGATTAGACTTTGTTACCACAGACGTCATCTCCTTATCCCAAACAAATATGTGCTCAGCATTAAGTTGAGGGAAAAATCCATGATCTGAAATCTTAACACAATCGAAAAAATTAAAAAAGTTTAGGAAAAAATCAACGTTTGCTTCCAATTTTTTTACCATCTTTGCCTTGACTCCTAACTTGTCAAAACTATCACATTGGATTTGACCCTCCCAGTCAGGACTTTCACTGTAAAACAAGTATAATTCAATCACTCGAAAACCATCAAATAAAATGCTAAGCAACGCACCAATTGTCACTCCAGTCTTCCTCAGTCCATTCGTAACACTGTACATCTGTAAAAAGGTTTTAAAGAAAATATTCAAAATGACCAATTCTGAAAGTTCATTTAAGGCTGAGATATCTTCGGTCAACCCCACGGTGCTTTATGATACAGTTTGTAAAGTAAGCTTCCACTTTATAATTTTCACACTTTTAATTCCCTATGTTTTCTTGCACTTTTATGAAGACCTTTCAAAGTTACATACTCTCCCAAACCACTCAAGTTGTGTTCCTAATACGCAGACGATCAAAGTAATATGTGCTCATTTGGAGCCATTTCTTTCCTTTCACTTTTTGATATTTTAACATATGTTCAATCCTCTTTGCATTCCCATGAGTCATTTGGAAACAGGCTGCCATTAAGATTTCTCATTTCCACCTTTTATTTCACCCTCTTTAGCCCTTTAGCTCCCCTTTTCTATATAAATTGCTGCCCTTTCATCATTAAACAGTTCAGTATCGATTCTTTTCTTGATTGGGAAGGTCATCACTGGACTTTCATCTCTCATCTTCAGACCAGAGCATCAGACTCGTTAATCACATCTCTTAATGAAAAATTCAAAACCTGTTACATTTTATTTCCTCAAAATTTTTTCACCTCATTCCATCAGCCTGGTTAATCAGCTGATAATTTAAGGTGAGCCAAAGGTAAAGCATTGCACCTTGAAATTCGTCCTCAATTTTTAAAAGATAGAAGTTGGGTACCTGAATATTCGCAGATTGGCTTCTGAGATACATTGGCAAGATTTTCATTCTGCTGATTGCTGGGCTTTGAGTTTGACCTCAAAGCTGCTGTCTCTGATTCTACCTTGTCAGAGATAAAGTGGGCGAGCGAAATGCGGCCTAAGCAGACATCACATCTACTGCTAAACCCGTGCTCACCGTGCTGAAATAATCAAAGTAACATTAATAAAATACTGAATTAAAATTAACACTTGACCACAATATAACTACATACATTGTGGTCGTTTATGTATGAGTGGTAGAGAGAATTATTGTAAATTTTGACATTTATCTGGCGATATTTACCGTTGATGTTGTCGAAACTATTTCGACTTTGGGAAGCTCCTCTACTTCGATGCTAGCTAGATCTTTTTGAATTGGCTTGATTATCCTTTCTCCCTTATGTGTCTTGACAATAACGTTTGCTGAGAGTCTGCCATTTAACTTGCTCTGCTCCTCAATTTTTCTCAACTCTCTGTTACGTTCACTCTGGAACAAAACAAATGCAATTATGGTAGTGCGTACTCAATGAACGTTATTTTCTTTATTTCACTTTTGTGATACTTTGACGAAAATACCTCATTTACATTCCTGTTAAACTCATTTAGAGTCAGGCTGCCGCCGGCCCTCTCATTCCACACCTTTTCAGCACGAGGTATACTGAACACTCCAAGTAGCTAGTTGCCACTGGTTGATCACCTTTATTGATCTCATCTGTGATCCCTACTTGCTAGTATATAAAGGGTTGATGTTCTATCAATAAACAGCTCAGCACTGATTTTTTTCTCAATTGCGAATCTCATCACCGGGTTTTTTGGACAATCTCTCATCCCAACACACATGCACTCTTTAGACTGCAGCACCACTCTTTACATTATAGAAAGATGTAGAAACAGATAACAGATTCTTCAATTTTTAAGGTGAGTTGGAAAATAATTGAAAAAGAAAATTACAGATTCTTCAGGGTTGCAACAAGAGACTGGAAAAGAAGAAAAAAGAAGACAACTTTAGATCAAATAGGAAAGGCAAAACCGACTGAATGGTATCACTACTCAACTGCCTTGACAGTTATCAAATTCATGCAGACAAAAGAACCGAAGCTTCTTCATGATTCATTAATCAACATCTATTATACTGAAAGGCGAAAACAAGAACGATTTAAATTCTTCAATTCCTCTACACACCTGATTGGACACAACGCTATCTGCAACAGACTGTCAGAAATTTTCAATTGAATAGACTTTGATTATTGCAATATCAATGAACACTTACTCCAAATCCGCATAAAAAAATGCTTTTTTAATTTTTTTTATCTTTTGACCTTAGTATGAGACCTGAAGACGAAGGTCAACATGACAAAAGTTGACAATGATGAGGAGGAAGTCAGATGATGTTTGATGATGCCTGTATGAATGAGACCGAATGAGTGGGAACAAGCCTGGCCTTGCCACCAAGGATTGGTGGTTTCTCCCCTGGGTAGGGGCAAAATCTAAAAGCAAAGCCCAGTTTTCCACCAAAAAGTGAACACCTTGGAAGCGTGAAGGTCCCTGAAGGCCACTGCACACATCATGGGGCCTTCCGGCCTGTGCAGAATTTCTGACTGCACAAATCATGGGGTCTTGCGACCTGTGAAGATTTTGACTCTTAAAAAAGTTCTACGTAACATTTTGTTATAAGAATGTACAAGTCCTGTGAAAAATACAAAATCACAATGCCCTTTATAAGAGGGGTTGCAAGAAGATTCAAGAACATGAAAAGAGCAAAAGAAAATGTAAACAACTTTGACACAATTGTAAAGATCAATGCTTACCAAACGTTTTACAGTATTTTGAATGAAGAAAGTTAGGTTCAGCAAGCATATTTAAATTCTGGTGCAGTACACACTCAGGCGATGAATTAATCATCTTTGTTGGAGTCACTGTAGTACCCTAACTGAAGGTGCCTTGTTGACTTTTTTTTGCTATCAGGGGTGAAGAATTGCAGTCATGGATGGGGATCAAACCCATAACCTTAGTTCTCAGTCAGGAGCCTATGAACTCTCGGCCACAACAACTCATAAAAGCTCTCCTAATTCTCCAATTCAGCACTTCAATTTTTAAGCCAAAAATATTGATTGCAGAAACAGCTATTAACATCAATTTTATGGAAATACTATTTTCAAGGGCAATCTGAAGCATGAGGAGTGATAAGAAGTTACAATTATCTAGCACCCACCATCCCCAAAATGGTAAAATTGAGGATACAGGGGCCACACATCAAAATCATCCTCAAGTTTCAAGCTCCATTAAATGAAAAGTCTGTAAAGGTAGAAAAATCTGACCAATTAGTTTAGAGTTTTGTCTTTTATCCCTGACAAACTCAGTTATGTATATGTATAGGTTTCATGGTATTACATTGAATAAATTAAATTAAAAAGACGACAAAATTAGCCTTCCGCACCCACGAAAAATCTGGAGCAAGCATGCAACTGGAACATTGGTCATAAAGATCACAAGGGACTGAGGCCCACTAAATCTATAGGTTGGATTAATGGAAAACTTTTATAGCGAACTGAGGAAACCTAATCATGGAAGATACTCGACAACTGGCAAGGGAAAGTTGGGAAACTTTCCCGACTTCATGATGGAATGAGGACCATGGCTTGACAACACCAACATAACAGGAGAAAGTTGGGCAGGACCATCCCCTACCCATCATAATAAGGAACGGTTTCCAAAATAAGATTGAGGTCAAAAATGGAAAATTTAGCAGTTTTGGGGAAAAATTATCAAATCAAAAGGTTAACCCTAGATGAGCAACCTAAAAATTAACCGACCCAGGACAACAAATTTTCTGTCTATCAAGCTGAGCAGGATGAAAAGTGAAGAATAGCAAGCATACTGGTGCGAGTCCAATTGGGTTACGGTCACGGCAGATTACTACAACCCTGACTGAAGGTGCCTTGAGCATAGATAGCATACTTTTACCAGCCTGAACCAGTTCACGCGTTTCTGGCCTTGAGAAAATCCAGGCAGAATTTAATATCATGTAGGTCACGACGGCTTGGTATCCAGGTAACGAAATTATTAGAAAACATGCTGACATATCCTTCACGCCCTTAGCTTGATATTTTAGGTCCGGAGAAGTCTGTAGGAAAGATATGAGCAAGAGGAACCTTCACCGTACGAGAAGAAGACCAGCGAACAAACCGTTTGAAAGAGGATGTCATACACTACACGTGATTTGAAAACATAAGCTGGTAAAAATTCGACAACATATTGAAAAAAGTCTTAGTTTTATAGAGGTCGGCAAAATAAGAACTACCTCAGAAACGCCATTGACTGTTTCCTGTAAAGCGTGATTTCAATAAACACAATCCAATCTGTGGGTTAAATCAATTTTAGTACCTTGTTATGAACTTAAAACTGCCATATTGATTAGAGCTAATAAATGTCTATTGAGCAAAAATAATAAAGACTACCTCTCGCGTCTTCTTGAGATCATCTCGAGCTAGTTCCTCTGTGGTCATTTTAACCAGATCTTGTGGGGCAATCGCACCGTTTAAGATTTGAAAACAGAGCTTGCCTTTCTTGTCATTCATGTTTGATAGAATAGTTCGGTATTTAGTCAGATACCGAGTCCTTGATTTCCACACACCGTGCAGTGCTTCTTCGATCCTGACACATAACTACGAAAATTTAAATATATTAGAGGGGTTCAGTGGTGATTCGTCAGTTTTTGTTGCTTAAATAAAACTTCCCAAACTATTGACTAATCGATGTACCAAACACCGATTGGCCTTCCCACCTACCAAATAAATATTATTTAGCCTGACCTAAGATCTGCCAGAGTCAATTAGTTTTATAAACATTCTTCTGGCTAAGTAAGTTTTGTCACTTTTTAATCCATACCTAAAGTGTCAGGCTTCCAAAAGAATTTGAAACTACATTTGAAAAAAAGGAAGAGTTAATGACCTGCTCCTTGGCGACTTCCATGGATAGAATTGCCCACAGGGTGTTACGTTTAGTGTCGGGTCGGGTCAGCCATTTATGGTTTGGGTTAGAATTCGGAAAATTTCAGCTAAAAACGTCAAATTTTTCAATTTTTTTCCCTTCAGGTCAAAAAAAATCGCTTCGGGTCGGAAAATACCCGGGTCAAAGCGGGTCGGCCTCTTATTTACTGCGGGTCAAAAGTAAGCTCGGGTCGGGTCAAGGCCCATCTCTGGTTACTTGTTTAGGATTTGATTAGAGTTAGTTCGCCGAAGAACTTTTATTGAGTGGGAAGCAAATTTGACCTTTTTCTTTAGTGGTATGCAAATTGGCATGTTTAATTCGTAGGCTAGTCAGCGCACTTTTATGTATTAATAATGGTAAGGCAGTCAAGTGGCAGGTGAAATAGTGAAAAGGCATAATCTCAAGACCATCGTTTCAACCACTCATTATTAGTGTCAGACTTTACTTTTCATACCGCATCCAAATTCTTCTTTGATACTTTCAAGTTGGCCTGTTCGTTGAGTCTTTTACTCAGTACATCCCTATAAATGAATTCAAACTTTAGATACTGCTCTCCTTTGTGGCAACTTTCAATAAAGGTTAGCTTTACACAAGTTTCTTAATTACTAGATCACGATCTTCACGAGATGGGCAAAGATTCTTCACTTTCTCAATTTTGCTCTTTTCCAAACCGACCTTGGACAACCTTGTCGATTGCACTTTAGCTCTAAGAAAGAAGAAAATTAGTGAAACAGCTTACTGTTATTTTGATCTCGGCTACAAAATTTAAATTAGGTGCATCAGAGGCCCTCTCCTGGCAGAGTATTGCACTTCCTTACAGACTTGTTGCAAGCATCCTGGGATTAAATAACAAATTCAACCCTTGATCTTAACCCCAGTCAAGTACTGGACTGTTCCGTCAACGCAGTACTCTAGAGATCTCACTTCAGCGAGATGCCAATGCTGTTTTCAAATGCAAAATCATACCTTTTATCAAAGTATGCGCTCAATCCATGTATTACTTTTCTTTCACTTCACAAAATTTTAACCCTAAAGGTCCATTCTCAATACATTCATGTAAGGTAATCTTGAGACAGGCTACTATTATTGTTTCACGTTACCACCTACTTCGTGTCATCTCATAACAGCCTGCCATCCAGTTTCTAATTCCCACCGATCTGTTCTTTGGTGCCAACATTTTGTCCCCTTCACTTATTCCCTTCCTTTTACGCTCACCATTTAGTCAATAAGGAGCCGCCCTTTTATCAATTAACAGTTCGGTATTGATATTTTTCCTGATTGGGTAGGTCACCAATGGGGACAGCATCAGACTCATTACCTTTGCCTTGTTTTGAATATCCAAG
>Ga0194133_10006982_pt1 | contig 13670 bp, 9 predicted proteins | sample TA2KigOf40mmetaG_FD_155448 | JGI IMG/M metagenome (GOLD analysis project Ga0194133, IMG submission 155448) | Freshwater microbial communities from Lake Tanganyika, Tanzania - TA2015055 Kigoma Offshore 40m | ecosystem: Environmental > Aquatic > Freshwater > Lake | place: Tanzania: Lake Tanganyika...
TAAAGTCCATTTTGCACTATCAACATTTGTCGTAAGGGGTTGCGATCCTGATGAGGTATGAGCTACAGTAGCAATAAAAATATTATTAGTAGATGTATCTTTAACTAAATCTCTAACAACATAACTTACTCCTGATGACCAGTTACCTTTAAATGTTCCAAGCTCTTGTGCAATAGAAAGCTCACCTGTACTATCAAACGCAAATACTTTATTAGCTCTATTAGCAGCGCTAGTTGTAAATTCTGTAGATGTTATTGTATTGGTTTTTGATAATTTTATTGAACGATCAAGCTCTTCTTGGATCTCTTGAGATATCATTGTAATTCTATCTAGAGCTTCTTCATGAGAATTAGCAGGGAATGGATCGTTAGCTACATAGTCTGTTTCTTGTGTTCTTGTTGTATTTCTTTTTAAAACAACAGTTTCTCCACTAGCAGGAGCTGTTAAAAAAGTAACACTACCACCACCAGAAGCTCCAACACCAGATACTGTATAATGTGTTGTTTTAGTTTTTATTGTCTCTGTTCCTGTAGAAGAACGAATTATAACTTGAATTTCATCATCATCTAAAATTTTAAATGTATATGAGAATACAGTTGTTGAACCATTTCCATTAATACTATTTCTGACTGTAGTTGATGATATTGTCATAATTCTCTATATTAAATCAAATAATTAATGTCCATATTATTTACTAAAATAAATTAATTTTTGGCATTCTTTCAGGAAGATTTTCTCCTGGCATCCAAAAATATTCTTTATCATACTCATCTCTATATTTGTTAACTTTTCTAATAATTCTATCATTAAATTTAGGATCAATCATTTTTTGAATATTATCAAAAATTAATCTTTCTAAAACTAATCTTGCATACCATAAACTAGCACCAGGAGTATATTGTCTTAAAAAATCACTTACGTCTCTTCCGTAATTTGTTTCCTCACCAGAAGCAAAATTAATAATATTACCAAAAGTAATTCTTCCAACATCTTCAAAAAAACCAGCAGGCGCGCCTAATATTGTTCCAGATAAATTTCTTCCATATTGATTTTGTGTTGATGTTATAAAATCTCCAAAAATACCTAAACCTCCACTTGTGATCATTGCTCTTAACCAGTAAGAAGGTTCTTGCATTTTTTCTGGCTTAGTAACATCTCTACCTTTTGTTATTTCTCTAAGCTCATAAGCTAAAGCTCCAAATATTGTTGCTGATGTTACTAAGGGAATTAAGTATTTCATTTTACCTGTTAAATTCATTTGAGTAACACCTCTTCTTAAATGGGTATAAACAAATGTAATTGGAAAATTTTTATACATTGCAACAGAATTTATTAATTCACCGCCAATCGTTCCTGATCTTTGATTTCCAAATAATGCAACTTTACCCCTTGCTGAAGTTGCGGGTATTGCAAATTCAGTTTCATTAACAATTAACTCCATTAATCTAGTTGTAAGATCTTCTCTTAAACTTTCAGTTAAATCAGTTCTTAGTCTTATGTCATCTGGTCTTAAAAATGTTGCTCCTTTATTTGCAAAATTAACATCATCAATTCCTGCATCATATAATTTTGTTTGACGAATAATATCCCATGATCCTTCATTTATACCATAACGTAAAAATGTTTTTTGCATTGCCTCAGGCAATTCTTTAAATTGTTTACCAACATTCTCAGCAAAAAATCCCATAAGCTCCATACCAAAACTCCATCTACCTGCTTGCGTTAAATGTGATAAACCTGACAATCTTAAAATTGTATCTGATATTCTTTTTGTTATTTGTGGAGCTTCTATTTCTCCAAGATACCTTGCAGATGCTGAAGCTATTGTACTCCAATGCTCGGCAACTAAACCAAGTCTAATAGCAATTTTAGCTTTTTCATTTTTATTTAAAGGATCAAATAAAAGTTTTAAACTATTTTGTGCTGTTCTCCATTGAGGTAAACCAACATGTGCAGATGTTGCTCTACTCCAGTTAAAATCTGTTAAAGCAAGTAATGATGCAGATCCTAATTGAGCAGAAGTTAATATGTGTCTTAGTCCTGCTAAAGATCTAGCAATAAATCCATCTACTGGATTTGTTAATGTACCTTTATGATAACCATATAAATTTTTAATTAATTCAATTTTTTTATTAGCTCTATCTTCTTCCAATGAACCAAAAAATTGAGCTATTGATTTTCTATTAAATTTTTCAGCATCAGCAATATCTTGAGCATATTGACTTATTTGTCTATTAAGTTTTTCAATCTCTAAAGGGTCTGTAGATTTAGCAAGTAATTTTTTTGCCTCTTCTAATTGTTGTTTAGCAACAGGAAGTCTTACTTGTTTTGTAACATCTATTTGAGCTTGTTTTTTAATAAGGGTTGTCATGTAGGCAATAGTTGCATCAGGATTAGCTCCTAAAACTTTCATTAAAGCAATATCTCTAGACATTTTATTTATATGATCCATCATCACCTGGAATGCATTATTATTTCCAAATCTATTTTGATATTCATTCCAAGACTGTGCATTTTTAAAAACTAAAAATCTATGATCGGTATAACGTGATGCAACATTACTTCCAAAAACTCTTTGTGTTGGTTTAACTTTATTAAAACCTTCATTAACTATTGTTTCATAGATATCTGACAATGCTAATCTTAAAGTTTTTTCATTAAATGGAAGTTTAGTTTTTTCATTAATCATTTTAGTTGCATCTAATCTATCTATTGTAAAATTAATCCAATCTTCTTTATTTGTTTTTCTAATTTGTAATGTGTCATGTATTTGTGGTAATCCCCAATCTTTCCTTGATGGTATTCTTCCACCATATTTATTAAATTCTAATCTTAAAAATTCAGAAGCAGCTTTCCATGCTTGTGCCATTTCTTTTGCTGCTTGATTTGTAGTAGAACCAGGTTCAATAATTTCTCTAACTAACATATTTAGGGTAGCTTTATTTCTTTCATATCCACCAAATCCAGGTTTGAACGTATCTAATACATCAACTAATATTTTATGAGCTTGACCCTTAATAACTTTAACTTGATTTTCTACAGTAATATATCGAGAATAATCATCAGGAGATAAAACAGAAATACCTGCATTTCCGTAATCTACCTCTCCATTCATATTTCTATATGTTTTGAAATGCTTTAATATTTCTTGTTGAGCTTTTAAAGTTAATAATTCTCTTCTTTTTTTTTCTGCTGCCTCATATTTAAAAATATCAAAAGAGTCTTTAGCCGCTTGTTTTTCAGCATCTGCTTGAGACATACCCTTAGCAAGATACTCTTCTACTTTTTCATCAAATAGTTTTATTTGTTCATCAGCTTGATTTTTGGTAACATTACCTTCTGCAATACCATTTGTAATACAATCTTTATAACTCATACGCAGTCTTTCAATCTTTGTATAAATAAATTAGTTTGATTTTCTTCATCAAGAATTTGTCTCATAGTTTTTAATTCTGGTACAATTTCATTAACATCATCTAATTTAGTGCTTAATGAAAATTCTTGATCTAAAATAGATGCGTTCTCATTACCTAATGTATCTATTGTTTCTGTTTCTTTAGCAGGTTTTGGCGCATCTCCTCCAGCATCTCTAGCTCGAATTTCTCTCCTTCCTCGTATATATCCTTCAATCTCTTCTCTTGATCCGCTGATGTATTTGATAACTCCTTCGGTAGTTGTACCATCGATTTCTGCTCTGACATCTATTGTCTCCTTCGTTTGTTTATTGTAAATATTTTTAATACTATTATCAACTTCTTTTGATATAAGATCATTATAGACATATCTATTAGTTTCTATAGCTCTCTTAAAATTTCTTAATTTAGCTATATTAACTGGTATATCTACTCTTACCATAATAATATTATATTTATTATCTTTTAACGACTGTACTATTTCTGTAAAAGGTTTTTCGTTTCTACCAAGAATTGGTAAAATTATATTATCGCCATTTGCTATAGTTTTTTCACCCATTTTTCTAAACAAAACTTTACTTTCTTTATGAGTGGCAGATGTTCCAATACCATTATTATATTCAGGTATAACTTTTTTAAAATCATCAGCATCAATAACTATTGCTTTGAAATTTTTTTTAATTTCATTTGTAAGTGTTGATTTACCTGCTCCAGGCAATCCTGTTATAATAAAAGCAACACGATCTTTTGTTTCAGATCCTGTTTTATAAATAGCATTAATAATATTATCTATACCTTTGTATTCTACTTGACCTAATTTATAAATTTTATTGTTTAAATAATTTTCTGTAAATCTATTGTTAACAAAATTAGGAGAGACATCAGTACGATTTGCTGCATAATAAATATCTTGATCTTCTATAACTTTTTTTATAACATCACTATTTCTTATATCTTCAATATCCTCTTTAGTTACATTTCCTGAATTTATTTTTTCATCTATAATATCAACTGTTCTTTTTTCATTTGCGTTAAGAACTTTATTTTTTCCGTTAATAGAATTAACTAAATCTGCTTCTATTGGTTTAGCAGGAGGAATTTTTGTGTTAATTAATATTTGATTTTTTAATGATTGACTTTGATCAACTGAACCTTTTCCACCTGGTTCATCAAATAATTTATTACTTATGTTTTCTGACTCTGGTCTGCTTCCTGCAGAGCTTGTTTGTATTTCAGTTTTAATTGCATTATTGTCTGGTGATCCGCTAGTATTGATCCCATCAAAATCGCCTCTTTCTGCTGCTCTATCGACAGCATCGGAAAAGTATTTTCTTGCTTCTGCTTTGTTTCCTGCCTGGTAGAGTCTTGCTGCTTGCGTGAGATCTGTAGAGAGCTGTCCAACTCTGGTTGCAAGGATTTCAATTTTTTCTTGGATTTTTGCATTTTGCGTTAATATTTTTTCGTTATTAATATTGTCTAACTTATTGCCAGCAGAAGTCAATAATTCATCTTCTTTTAAAACTAATGAAAATAATTTTTTTTTATCTTTTGCGCTTTTTGCAAAGTTTGATAATAAAATTGATTTTTCAACAATTAAAGATTGTTTAAATTCTTCAACACCAAATAATGTTTGTTCTTTCATTTTTACAGAAGGTGTCTCCCTAATCTGTCTAAGAACAATATCTACTTGTTGCATGTTATCAAATTTTTGTTTTTTTAAGATAGTCAAGGCAGATGCATGTAATTCTTTATCAGGTAATAATTCTCCTACCCTGGATGCTATTTTGTAATCAATAAATTTATTAACTACCATTCCAAATGAGTCGTTAGATAATTTTGTTAAACCTTGAGCAACTTTAACTATTTCTGATTTTATTGGCATGCTTGACATAATTGCATCAATATTAAAATTTTTAACGCGCATCATCTTTGCAGCATCAATAGCTGTTCCAGTACCTTGTCTTAAATTAATTGCAACACCCTGAAGCATTGCATGATCTGGAGAATAACCATCTACCTCTCTAATTCTATATCCATATAATTTAGGTTTTTGATCTATTAATTTTTTTGCTAATCCAAATCTTTGATGTCCATCAACAACTGCTAATCTTCCATCTTTAAATTCATAAACTAAAATTGTACTTGCGCTAGGTTGATCCCACTTTGTAATACCCATAAGTTTTTCCGAAATACCAAACTCATTAGTTTCTGTTTTATATTGAAATGTTTTTGCATCAGTTGTTAATTTACTAATATTAAATTCTTCTACAGATGAACCTTTAAGAATATCTTCAAATTTTAATTTTTGTGGTAATTCATCAGGTATTGTAATAGGTTCATCATTTAATAAATTTAAAGTTGTTTCAGCTGCTCTTTCATTGTGTAAATCTATTGATCTTACATTGTCCACCATTGGGTTTTGTTTTTCTTCAAAAATTCTATCTTCTATAAATTTAACCGCATCATCAGTTTCTTTTGTCTTAAATTGTTCAGGAAAATTTTCTTTATAAATTTTTAAAGTTTGTTCGTCAGTTAAATTTTCTATATTGTTTTGAACCTTGCCAATCATTTTGACATTCATGTCAGGGGTTGATTTAGAAAATAATTTTGTTAATCCAAAAATTCCTGTATTTAAAGCACCACCAATACCTGCTGCAAAAATTGTAGAGTAAGCAACTTCTTTAGCTCCTGCTTCAAAACCAGTTCCTTCAAATCCTAATTTTTCTCTATATGGCTGAACATTTAATTGCCTTGATGTTTCAGACGCAGCTCCTAAAATACCTTCGTAATATGCAGTTTTTAAAAATGTTTGTAATGCTGTTTTTCCAAAACCATAAGTCATACCTAGTGGTAAAGTCATAAATACACTTGGTTCTCTTATGTAGCTAACAATGTTACCTGCAACATTACCAATCTTTCCAGAAAAATTTGTATTTTCAAAAAGTTCATTTGCGTATGCTTCTGAATTTTTTGCATCAACACTAATTTTTTTTAGAATAGCATCTAAATTATTTAAAGATTTGCTTTCTAATTCTAATTTTAATTTTTGATTTTTTTTTTGTTCTTCTTCTAAAGTTTCTAAAGCTCTCGTTACTCTTTCAGATCTTGTTTGATAATCTTCTGGAAAACCAAATTCTGTTTTATATAAATCTCTATCTGGTATTGGATTTTCAAATGCAACATTATTTTTGTTCATAATGTCAGTAACCTCACTCCATGCATCATCAAGATTTCTATATTCCGAGGTTTCAGATTTTGCCTTATCAAATGCTTGTCTTGCAGTATTATAATTTTCTAAATAACTTGTTAGATCAAATTTTGCTTTAGCTCTAGACTCAATACCCCCTAATTGATTTTCATCAACTACACTTTCTTTTTTTGTATAAAAATTTTCTTTTGGTTCTAATAAAGTGTTGGTAGATTTTTCTTCTTCAAAAAAGAATGACATTATTTTTTCTCCGTGTTTTTATAGTCATAATCATATTGACCAATTTCTTTTTCATCTGTAGTCCATTTAGGTTGATCCTCAACACTCCATGTATAAGTATTTACTAATCTGTTAATTAATGGAGGTTCATTCCAATTAACACCCATATTAGAGTCAAAAACTCTTATTCTATTATTAGGTTGTATAGCAAAATTACCATTATCCATTTCTATCACATGACCACATTTATGCTGATCTGGCTTAGATGCATAGCCAAAATCTAACTCATTAAAATCACCTTCAGACCAATCCAGGGTAAAAAGATATTTACCTTGCTGCTCTTTCTTATCTCTTTGTAAAAATTTTATTTTACTTCCTGCTAATTGATGAAAAGTTGTAACTGCAATGTTGTAAGAAAAACTATCCCATAAACATAGTTCTGATAGAGGTTGTTCAGGAACGCCTTCCTGATTGCAGAAAGCAGATATAGGTGATCGCCACCATACACCTCCATCTTCCATTAAAAAATTAAACAAAGGTACTTGTTTAGGTATGCTTGTTACACCAAATACTACACACCAAAAATATTTATCGTGGCTATCTTGCTGATTTCTTAAATAGTTACCTCTAACATAACACTCAATTAGAGGTATATTAGCATTGAGATACATTTATTTATTTACTAATGCTAGATCACCTTTTATTTTATTTAGATCTACAATAAAGTAACCGCCATTTTTATTTAATAAATATTCAGGTTGTACATTTGAACCATAAGGTTTTGATAAAGATATTTTATATCTTCCTGGACCAACTGTTACAAAATAGGGATCATTAAAAAACTTTTCACTAAATATTTTAATTTCTTTTCCTTTGCTATCTAACGGCAATGTTTCAACTATATTACCCTGAGCATCTTTATAAGATCCAGATTTTTTTAAAATATTTTCGTTTTTTTCTAAAAAATTAATAATAGAATTAAAATTTCCTTTTTTTACATAAGAAGGAATAATGACATGTAAATCATTATATTTATCAAATCCTCCATATTCTTTTCCATTAATCTTAAATGCACCAACAGCTTCGTTAAATGCTAAATCATATCTTGCTGTATTAAATACTTTAGTTATTTCATTGGCATCGTAAGTTCTTTTTAAATAAATATTGTCTGCTGTTTCTATTATTCTATTGAAAGTTTCCGCAGGTATTCCTGCAAATGCTTTTTGATAATCCTGAATAGTTGCTAATGTTTTTTTTTTAGAAAAATCAGTTAATGTAATATTTTTATTTTTACTTAATAAAAAACCATCAATAGCATCCGATACACCTTTAGTTGGGACTCCACCATTAAATACTGTAATTCCACCAATGTGAGCAAATAATGCATTTTCTTTAGAAATTTCAGAGAAAGCATTTGGCGCATCAGATCCAAAACCATTTGCTATACTTGCTGTTAAATCTAAAAGCATTTTACTATCTGTAGATTTATCAATAATAGATTTTAATTGTTTAGACTCTGCATCGGTAAAAAATCTTGGTGGTAAATTATAATATCTACCTGCTGTTGTAGCTGCATTTTTTCTTGCTGCTAAACTTTCTGTAAATATTTTTTTATTTTCTTGGGACGGATTAAGCATAACATCTGTAAAATTAACATTATTCAATGAGATTATATTTCTTTCAGATGCTGTTCTTAATAAATCTTTTTCTAAATCTGTTTGTAAATCTGCTTTAAATTTTTTAACAATTTCATATTTTTTTAATTCAGAAATGGGTACATCTTGATTTTGAGCTTTTGCAGAAGTAATCATGCTTTCCATTTTGTTAATATCACTATCTATTTCTAGTAGAGATTTACTTCTAATATTTAAAACAATATTTCTTTTTTCGATTAAAGCATCAACTTTTCTAGCACTTTCAAAATTCTCAACTGCTACAGATCTTTCTTTTAGTGCATTAAGAGAATTAATTCCTGGATCATTTCCCTTATCAATTTGAGCTTCGTAATCTTTTAAATTATTACCTGTTATCTCGTCTATTTTTAATGCTGATAATTTTGCATGAGATCTTAATTTTTCAATTTTTTCTATTGGTAAATTAGAATTTGTAATAACATCATTAATTTTCATAGGATCACGATCAATTGTTCTTAATCCTTTATAATAATCTATATCTTCTCTAACTTTATTTTTTTCTCCCTCAGCTTTTTTTCCATAAATTTTATTATAAACATCAGATTGTAATATTGTTTCAAGCTCAGTAGTTGAATTTTGTCTTTCAAGATCAGTCTTTCCATAAACAATAGATTTTTTTAATCGATCAGTATTTGTCTCTATTGCTATTCTATTTCTTTCTAATAAATTATTAGTTGTTGAATTTCTAATAGAAATAGAGTCCTCAACAGATTGTTTTTGTAAAAATGTATCTAATATTTTTTTTGTAAAAAAATTTTTTGTATCTCTTGTATGATATTCTTGAATTTTTTTTAATTCATCTCTATAATATTTATTTGCTTCATCAGGATCTTCCATTTTAGATGCATCATCTTTAACCTTAGAAAGTCCTGGAATATTATCATCGCCATTATAAATTTTTTCTTTTTTTTCTAAAACCTCTGTTTCAGATTTTATTTTTTCTTGTTCGACATAAAAATCTTTTACTGATTTTAAAAAATCTGATGATGCTTTACCCATGGCGGTAGGAATTTCCTGACTAATTCTCATTCCAGGGGTGGTTGGAACAGATGGTATTTCTTCTGTTGGTCTGATTTGTGATTGATAAATTTTTATTGGCATTAACCTATTCTTTTATAAATTTGTTGTGCAGTAGATATATCTCCCAATAAAGAGCTGCCTGCTTTAGGAAAACTGATAGCTTCTGCAACTCTTCCTCGATATCTTTCAGCTCTAGCTTCAGCTCTCTTCATTACAGCTTCATTCTCTAATTGTTGTTTTTTAGTAAGAGCATTATATTCAAGCATATCTCTATCTCTTGCAAAATTTAAAGCATTATCTGCTAAAACTCTAAGAGTAGTACCTTCTTCTGCAACACCCCTGATTGCATAACCAGTTCTAATATCTCCTACTGATTTTGTTTCTAAAGAATAAATTTGTGGTAAATCAAATTTTTCGTAAACTTTAAATCCTTGTTGAGCTTGTTGTTCTTTTAAAACAGCATCTCTTTCTAAAAGAGAAGCATTATAATTAGATATTTTTTTTTGCGCCTGTCCTGTTATTAGATCACCTACAAATGACATATCAATAAATCTTTGCGAACCTTATGTAATCAGCACCATCTGGTCCATAATGTTTCATTAAACCCTCTGATTTTAAACCTAACCATTCAGCAAATTTTATACCTAAAATAAAATCTGATTTAACGGCAGTTTGTAATCTTTTTACTTTATAAGTTTTTGTTAAAATATCTAGTTTTTTTTTAATATGTCTTGCAGTAGCTATAGGATTTTTCCAAATATCATTAGTTGCTAATACCCAACCTTCTGCAACATTATCCCATAATATTCCAATACCACCTGATGCTATAATTTTATTATCTTTAATAGCTGTAAATGACATTTTTGGTATTTCTAAAAATAAAGCATATTTTTTAAATTGTGGTGCAATTTGAATTACAGGATCGTTCATAGGATTATTTATAATATGATAAGCATGTTCCTTTTTAAAAGGAATAATATCAATATTACCCATCATTAGTTACTAATCTTGGATATAAAGATAACAATGTCATTGGTAAAACTTGATCCTGTACAACAAATAAAAATCCATCAGTTTCAAAATTTCCTCTAAATTCAATTTTCTTATCTCCTGTAAATAAAGGAACAGCAACATCCATTGGTGCAGCAGAAGATCTAAATGGTATTTCTTCTAAATTATTTAGATCTGGACCAACTTTAGCGCCTACTGTTTCAAAAAATCTTAATGTAACATCAAATATTCTTTTTGTTTTTCCTTGTGAAGTTCCGTCTTGAGATCCAACATCTAATCTCATAGTTTGTAATGTTGAGGTATATGCTAACCCAGCTTTTGCCAAAGTTGTTGTTCTTTCAAGTGTAACAGATCCAGAAGCTACAGTTTTATTAGGGTGTGTAGCTCCATTAGCAATAATTGAAACTGATTGTCCATTAAGATGTTCTAATCCTGTAAGTGTAGATGTAGCAGATCCAGAATAAGATAAACCGCTATCTAAAAATTGAAATGCTGTAAGAGAGCTATCAAATTGAAATGGTGTAAAAAATTCTACATATCTTCTTGTTACTCCATTTATAGTGCGTTTAACAATAACCCATATTTGATCTTCATCAGTTCTATTATAAGAATTGCCAGAAATAGAAATTACACTTTCTACAATTCCATGAGCTGTAGCTCCAAAAGAACCTCCTAATTTATGTTGATGCCAAGCAACAACTTGTTCTGATCTTTGATAAGTTAAACCAACTAATACACCATCTCCACGAACAGCCCACACAATGCTATGAGGTTCTTGTTGATATGTTAATTCATCTAAACCATTTAATGTAACATCTTCTGCTAAAATGGTCATGTCAGGCGCTATGTAACCATCTGTATCAAAATTATAAGCTAGCTCTCTTAATTTTCTTTTTGCACGTTGCACAAATAAAGTTGCGTTACCTACTGATAAAGCATCTAAATTTGATGCTCCATAATTAGATTGTTTTTTTATATTAATATTTGTTGGTGATACAGCAGAACCAGTAGAGTCTGAATTTAATGTAAATTCTCCTCCTGAAGTTAATATAATTAATGTTCTTGTTGCTTTTAAAGATTGTATTACGTTTACTTGATTTGATGCTATTGTATAAATCATTGCATCGTCTGAAGCTACAGTTCCTCCTCTGTTTTCATTCATGTTTTCATAATCTCCTGATCTTGAAAAAAATAATGTTTGAGGTTGATTAGTTGTTCCTGCGAATACTAATCGTTGCTCATAGAATGTTACACAAGATGGATAACCTGTAGTATCTGAGAAAGCACCTAAAGCCCAGTCAGTAGATGATGATGCAGAACCTGTATCTTTTTCTATAGTCCAGGTTACAGAGGTTGTGCTAGTAAATGCAGTTATCTCTCCATAACCAGATCTAAATCTTACTAATCTTCCAACATCAGTAGATACAAAAGTTGCAGAAGATGCTGTTAAGGTTCTGCCAGATCCAACTGTATGTGCGGAGGTTGATAGTGTTACTGCAGATGTATTGTCATCCAGGTATGGACCATTCTCAAAATCTACATCAGTTAAAGTCCAAGATGTATGTCCAGTCCTTGATAATTTTTTTACTGAATAATCTGGATGACACAAATACATAACATCAGCAGATTGAGCATATTTAATATTAAATAAATCTGCAGTAAGATAAGTTGTTGTAAGAGTAAAAACTCTATTTACAATTCCTCCTGATGAATAAGTTGTAAAAGATGATGTATCAAAATTAACACCATCAATATCTTTTAATTCAAATGTATTTGTTGCAACATTTGCAATAACAAATCTTTTATTATTAACTTCTGTCATGCCAACAACACCACTAATAACAACTGTATCTCCATTGGAAAAACCATGGGATGCAGATGTAACTACACCAGGATTTGCTTTTGTTATTCCTGTAATGGTTTTGTTAGCTTCTAATATAGCTCCATTATCTTTATAAAAACGAATATAATTATTTCCAAATTCTAAAGCATAAGATTGTGTAGTTGAAAATTCAAAAGGTATTAATCTTGTTTTATTAGCTGATGTTTTTACCTCTGCTGCAAAAGTAGTGCCTGGTCTCCTTGTTACTGAACCATGAGGTTGGACTATAAAATTTTCTAAAGTTTTGCAGCCACTAAAATATTTTTGGAAGTCTGTTCTTCCTTCCATTCGATCAGATAATTGACCACCAGTAAAATTAGTAAGAGCTGTTGATACTCTTGCCATAATTAAAACCTACTGTTGATAAATTCGTCTGATAAAATTACATCAACTTGACCCATAGTAGGATCTGTATTTTGACCCTCTGTAGCATCAACATGTTTAGCTTCTGAAAGTTTTTCTTTATAAATTTCTTTCATTGTCGTTACTAATGTAGCATTAGCAGTAACAGCAAAAGCAATATCAGCAGCTAAAGCAGCTGAAATAGTTTCACTTAATAAAGTATCATACTGATTTGGATCAGTTTCTAATTTTATAAACTGAAGTTTTATTGGTGTTATGTTTGCCATTATTTTTCTACCTTCAATTTTATAATCATAATCATAATCAGATATTGCAATAACCCTTAAACAATTTGAAGGTAGAGTAAATTGTTTAGTCCATCCCCAAGCAGGAGTAGCTACATCTGCTGCAATTTCTTGTCTTGCAATTAAACAATTCCAAGAATGAGATCTGAATACTGCATTACGAATACTTTCATATCTTGAATTACATAATCTTGCATTTTTACTATCCTCTGTAAGAGATAGTATTGTGGATGCACCTAATTGGTTTAATGCGTTATTACAAATTTCAACTACTGATGCCATATTAATCTTTCTTTATAATATATTTGCGTCTTAATTGTCTAGGAGATACTAATGCAAATATCTCTTTGTCTGTAAGCTCTAGCTTATCATCAAAACCATTATGATGTGTTGATGTGTGTTTAAATCTATCAATTAAAACGTAACGATAGACATAATCTTTATGCTTAAAATGTAAAATAGTTTTTGGTTGATCAATTTTTTTCATGACTAATAGTGGGGATTTTACTCCCCACTATTTTAAGTAGTATTAATCTACAACGTATCTGATAGCAATTTGTACTACTCCAGATGCTG
>Ga0194133_10006984_pt1 | contig 13667 bp, 14 predicted proteins | sample TA2KigOf40mmetaG_FD_155448 | JGI IMG/M metagenome (GOLD analysis project Ga0194133, IMG submission 155448) | Freshwater microbial communities from Lake Tanganyika, Tanzania - TA2015055 Kigoma Offshore 40m | ecosystem: Environmental > Aquatic > Freshwater > Lake | place: Tanzania: Lake...
TAGACTACGACGTTGATAGGACGGGTGTGGAAGCGTGGTAACACGTTAAGCTTACCGTTACTAATAGCTCAATTGGCTTGATTTATGCACTGAAAAAATTTTTTGATACAAATTACAATGTAGAATATTTTTAATTAATTATAAAAATATAATTTCGATCAACAAAAAAAATTAATTATACTAGAATAGAAAATAATTTTTTTTGTAGATATTTAATAAAGATAAATTCAAACTTAGTTCATATAACTTTATAAGCTGTTAATTTGATTAAATTTATTTAGAATTTAAATATCTTAATAAAATATGAAAAATAAGAAAATTTTTAAAAGCACAATAAATATTAAAAATTTAGAAATTGGAGAAGGCAAGCAAACTCTTTTTATTGCAGAAATAGCGTCAAATTTTGACGGGGATTTAAAAAGAGCGAAAGATTTAATTTATGCAGCTAAAGATGCTGGAGCTGATGTTGCAAAATTTCAACATTATTCAGCAGAAACTCTCGTAAGTGATTATGGATTTAAAAATTTAGGAATAAATAATTCACATCAAAGTTCTTGGAAAAAATCAGTTTTTGAAACTTATAAAAAAGCATCCTTAAATCTTGATTGGACTCATGAGTTATATGAGACATGTAAAAAAGCAAAAATTATTTTTATGACCAGTCCTTATAGTATTGAGTTGGTTGATTATGTTGAAAGATTTGTTCCAGCTTTTAAAATAGGGTCCGGTGATATCACTTGGCACGAAGAAATTGAGCACATTGCAAAAAAAAAAAAACCAGTGTTCTTAGCTACAGGCGCAGCTTCACTAGATGAGGTTATTAAGTCCGTAAATATTATTTCAAAATATAACAAAAAATTAGTTTTAATGCAGTGCAATACTAATTACACAAATTCTGTTCAGAATTTAAATTATTTAAATCTTAAAACATTAATAACATTTAAATCAATTTTTCCAGGAATAATAACTGGGTTAAGCGATCACACTCAAAATGACCAAGTAGTGCTCGCATCAGTGGCGTTGGGAGCTAAAGTTATCGAAAGACATTTTACTGACTCTACGAGACGAAAGGGCCCAGACCATTCATTCTCTACAGATATTGTTTCATGGAAAAAAATGGTTTCAAAAGTAAGAGAATTAGAAATAATGTTGGGTGACGGAGTAAAGAGAGTCGAGTATAATGAAAAACAGACGATTATAGTTCAGCGTCGCGCGCTGTATGCAAAAACTGACATTAAAAAAGGTGAAAAAATAATGAGAAAGCATTTAATACCTTTAAGACCACATCTGCCCATGAAATCAATCCCCGTAAATGCTATTAGTGATATAATTGGAAAAACTGCAAAGAAGATGATTTTAGCTGGACAGTTTTTAACTAAAAATCATTTTAGAGAATAAGATTAATAATGAATTTAAAAAGAAAAAGATTTTTAGTTACAGGTGCTTGTGGCACAATCGGATCTGAAATTGTAAAAAGATTACTAAAATCCGGAGCAACAGTATGTGCTTTTGACTCACACGAGAATGGATTATTTGAACTAGAAAGAGAATTAAATTCAATTTATAAAAAAAATTTAAGAATATTTTTAGGAGATATTAGAAATTTAGACAGGTTAGTTAAAGCATCAAAAGATGTAGAGTTCATAATTCATTGTGCAGCTCTCAAGCACGTTGAAATATCAGAGTATAATTCTTTTGAAACAATATTAACTAATATCACGGGTGTTCAAAATATTATTGAAGTATCAATTCAAAACCAAGTTAAAAAAGTTTTATTTACTAGTAGTGATAAGTCAGTAAATCCCACAAGTGTCATGGGTACCACAAAGCTTCTTGGTGAAAAATTAATTATCGCAGCCAATAATTACAAAGGAAAAAATCAAACAATTTTTTCTAGCGTAAGATTTGGGAATGTTTTAGATTCAAATGGCTCGGTATTAAAAATTTTTAAAAATCAAGCCGTTCTTAATTTTCCATTTAGTATTACCTCAAGAAAAATGAGCAGATATTTTATTAGCATTTCCCAAGCCGTTGAACTTTGTTTTTTTGCCTTAAAAGAAATGGTTGGAGGGGAGATATTTATTCCAAAGATGTATAGCTTTGATATTTTAAGTCTTGCGAAGGTTATTTCAGGAAAATCTAATCCAAAAGTTATTTATACAAAGCCAAAAATGGGTGAAAAATTATTTGAGGAGCTTGTTACAGAAACTGAAATTAATAGAACAATATTTTTCAAGTCTAAGTATGTTGTAACTCCAGAGCTTAATGAAAATATTAAAAATTTTAAAAAAGTATTTAGAAAATATAAAAATTTTAAAAAATTATCAAAAGTTTTAAGATCGGATCAAAACATTTCTTCTTTAGAAGATTTAAAGTTACTACTAAAAAAATCAAAATTAATATGAGATTTGTTAAGTCAAATCTTGATCAAGATTTAAAAAAAAGTTACGAACTTGTTGGAAATAATATTTATAAACGTGGTAGTTTAACATTAAACTCTCTAAAGAGTTCTATTAATTTATTTACCAAAAAAAGTATAATATTAAAAAAACCAAGGCCAATTGATTTAGAGGTTTACGGATTAGTTTCTGGTTTGCCCTTCTCAAAAGATACAGTTGATTCTATTAATAATATTTCAGGTATAATAAAAAAATTTTTAAAAAACAAAATTTGTTATTGGGTAAAACCTTGCAATTTAGCTGTTGAGTATTGCGTATTTAAATGGCCAATGGATCCTTGGAAATCCATGTGGTCAAATCAAATAACGCATTTTTTAAAATTATCACAATATTCTTCTTTTGATTTACATATAGAAGGTATCCAAGTTCATGCTGATGGATGTATTATTGCTAAAGGTTATGATGGTGGGTTTATAAGAAAAATTAGATCAGATATAATATCAAATCTAAATTTTGTTTCAAAAAAGCAGTCAAATTGGGCCCATATTCCCATTGGAAGAATACTTGAACCGATATCAGGTCATCTTTTTTTTGGACTTAAAAAATTAATTACTAAATTTTCTAAAACTAAAATAAGTAAAGAAAGGATAACCCAAGCATATTTTGTGCATGAAAGCAGATGGTATATGGAAAAAAAAAAAATTATTTATGTTAAGAAATTTTTTTAATTATAACATTTTAATGTTATATTAATATTTTAAAACTAAATATGAAAAAAGTTCTTATTACAGGCGGGACAGGTCTTTTGGGAAAAACACTAGTAAAAGGTTTTTTGAATAAAAAATGTAAAGTTTATTTTACATCTACTTCTAAAAAAAAAATTAATAAATTAATCCAAGGTCTAAAAGCAGAAGATAAAAAAAACTGTTTCCCAATCCTTCAAAAATTTGAAAATATTGATGATATAAAATACTTTATTAATAAATATAATGATCTGAATTTTAATATTTTGATTAACAATGCAAGGGATATTTCTAACTTACAATATGATAAAAATGGTTATAGCCAGATTAAAAATTTTAATAAAGAAATGTTTTTGGCTGTAACACTGCCATATTTTTTATCAATAAAATTAAAAAAGCAGTTTATAAAATCTATAGTTAACATTTCATCAATATATGGTGTGGTTGCCCCAAATAGAAATCTTTATAAAGATAAATACAAATCCTCTTCAATTTTTTATGGCATTTCAAAAGCTGCGCAAATACATCTTACTAAAGAACTGGCAGTTAGATTTTCACAAAACTACATAAGAGTTAATTCGGTATCTTATGGCGGGATTGAGGGAAGAGTCAGCCTTAGTTTTAAAAATAGATATAGTTATATGTGTCCCTCTGGTAAAATGCTAAAAGCAAATCAGACATTCGAACCTGTGTGGTTTTTAGCTAGCGATCAGTCCAGTGGATCCACAGGACATAATCTTGTGATAGATGGTGGCTGGACAATTTGGTAACCTTCTAAAAAAATTTTTATAATTAATAATTAGAAATAACAGAATTGTGTACAAACAAAAAAAAATTTTAGCAATTATACCAGCTAGAGCCGGTTCTAAGCGTATAAAAAATAAAAATATAATATCTTTTAAGGGAAAGCCTATGATTGTTCAAACCTTAGATGTTGCCAAAAAATGTAAATGTATTGACAAAATTATTGTCAGCACTGAAAAAATTTTTTGATATAAATTACAATGTTTTTTAAATATAGATTCGTAAAAGTAAAAACAAAGTAAAATTGTAAAGTTAAATTTTTTTTTATGATTTTTAAACAATTTTTTGATAAAACTTCTTATACATATACTTATTTAATAGCAGATAAAAAAGGTTCCGAAGCGTGTATAATCGATCCAGTTTTTGAAAATATAAATAGTTATTTAAAAGTAATTAAAAGTTTAAAGTTAAAATTAGTAAAAGTAATTGATACACACATTCATTCTGATCACATTACTGGAGTTTCAGCTTTAAAAGAAAAAACCGATTGTATAATAACCATGGGGAAGTCCGAAAATTCTCATCTAGTTGCAAATATAGAGGTAAAAGATCGAGAAATTATTAAAATTGGAAATTTGAAAATGACAGCTTTATTTACGCCAGGACATACTTGCGATTCATACAGCTTTAAACTCAATGATATAGTATTTACCGGAGATACTTTATTAATTTCAGGAAGTGGTAGAACAGATTTGCCTGGTGGCGATCCTTACAAGTCTTATGATTCTATATTTAATATTTTATTAAAATTAAAAGATGATACGTTGGTTTACCCAGCCCACGATTACAACGGTAAAAAATTTAGCACGATAAAAAAGGAGAAGTTTTATAATCCGCGATTGCAGGTAAAAAATAAAATAGAATACGTAAGTATTATGAATAATTTAAATTTACCAACGCCTAAATTAATGGATGTGGCTATTCCAATTAATAAATTAGGGGGGAAGAAATTTTTATAAAACTAAAAAAGATAGTAATTTTAATTTATTAGATTTTATCGAATAAATTTTGATAATTCATTCACCATTTCAAAATACTGTGGAAATTTTTTATGAACCTTTTTAAAAGGAATCTTTTTATTTAATTTTAAAAGTAGGAATATTTTTTCATAAAGATAAATTTTAAATTTGTAATATATTTCTTTCTCAATTTGTTTATGTGTCTTATTGTAATTGATTATTTTTTTTACAAATACTATCTTTCCTGTATCAACTCCTTTATCTAATTTAATTAAAGATATTCCTGAAAATTTAGATCCTTTCAAAATTGCCCATTTATTTGCATCTACGCCCCTGTAGTTTGGTAAGACACCTCCATGAGTGAGATAAATTCCTTTTTTAAAACAATTAAGTATTTTGGAATTTAAGATTGTGTCTGCTATAAATGCGAGTGCTGAATTAATTTTATATTTTTTTGAAATTTGAATAACTTTAACTGAGTTTAGGTTTTTTAATTTTATCAAACGTACACCAGCAATTTTACATTGATACTCTAATGATTTTAAACCGAATGCGCCCTCATTTTTTTTATTAAATGATTTTTTTTTTAAAGGTGAATAAAAAATCACATCAAAATTATAATTTTTTTTACCAATCAAATACATTAAAATTATTGTTTGCAAAGGTCTTTGTGTAAAACAAGCAATTTTATTCATAATTTATTTTTTATTTTGTGTATTGAAATAAATTTTTTTTTTAATGCACTTTCAAATTTTAAAATAAGATTTATATAACGAATGTCTTTTTTTTTATTATCATTTAAGTAGACAATAAATTGCAAAATTCGACTTTTTTGTCTTTTAGAAAGTCTATCAAATTTTTTTTTAATAAAAAGTCTATTTCTTTCTAAGAATAAAAAAAAACTTTCAACATCTTTATAAACCATTAATAATATATATCATGAAAAATTTTAAAATTGAATTTCAAAACGATAGTACAGTTTGGAACAAATTTATATTAAATTCTTCATCGCCAAATATTTTAAACCATTCATATTTTTTAAATACTTACAATGCAGATAAGTTTTTAATAAAAAAAAACCAAGAAGTTTTTGCTGGCTTTTCCATAATTAAAAAAAAAAGAAATGAAATTAAAATTGATGATAATTTATTGTATAATCCAATTGTGTATAGATGTTTCCAAAAAAAAAATAATCCAAGTATAATTAATGAAAAACTTGAAATTACTGATTTAATAGCGAATTTTTTTATAAAAAACAATTTTTTTGGTGAAATTATGTTTGATTATTTTACAGATGATATTAGATCATTTTTGTGGAAAAATTTTGAATATAAAAAAAAAATATTTTCATTATCAGATATTAAGTACACCTCTATAGTTAATCTTTCGGATTTAGATAGTGAGAATTTTTTTAATTCAAAATTTTATCAAAATATGTCAGTTGCTTTAAGGCAATCATATAAATATTCAATAAATAAAAAAAAATATATAATTAAAGAATATTTTAATAGCGATATATTAAGTCAACTTATTAAATTAACATTTCAGAGACAGAATAAAGAAATTAACTTTGATATAAATAAGCATATTAAAATATTAATAAAATTGAATGATGAAAAACTTATAAAATCTTTTGTATGTCTAGATGAAAATAGAAATATTCTTTCTAAGGCAGTTTTTGGAATTAATGGCAAAGTGGGAACATTTTTAAACGGAGCAAGAAGCGGCTTGGATAAAGATAACGACTATTCATTAGTATTTTTGCTAGTTAATAGTTTTTATAATCTAAAAAAAATTTTTATCTCTTCAATTGATTTAGAGGGAATGAATTCACCACAAAGATCTTTTTTTAAAAATGGTTTTGGAGGTAAATTAAAACCGTACTATTCTATAAAATTTAAATTCAATTTATAATAAAAATGCAAGATAAGATCCTGATTACATCTATCAATTTCGAAACAAATATAAAAGAATCATATCTATTAATTAATAATTATTTAGAAGATTTTTATTCTTCAAAAAAAAATATTGAAGTTTTAGAGTTAATGTCAAGTCACACAAATTATAGACTAAATTTTGATAAAAAAGTGAAATTATATGCTAATTTTTTATCGAGAATATATAAAGATGTGGCTAATAAAATTTTAGAAAAAAATTTCGAACAATCTTTTTATAATTCTTTTTTTAATTATTTTGCAGAATCGCATGTACGATTAAGTTTATCTAGATTTTACAAATTAAAATTATCCAGAAAATTTAGCAATATAATTTCTATAAACAAAGTCGAAAGTTTTGATACTACTTTCCAAACTACCATAGATTTTCAAAGCTATTATCAATTTAATTTATTAAATAATTTAGATATTAGTGACTATCTAAATTGTCAAGTACTCAAACATAAACTTGTTAATTTTGATCTTATTAGAACGCAAAATTTAAATATCAACAAAAAAGAAAATGAAAACGTTATTTCAAACTATAAGATAGATAAAAACATAAGAACAACTAGAATATATAATATTTATAATTATTTAATCAATATTTTTGATAAACGAAAGCCATTTGTAATTTATAATACTTTTCTGAAAAAACCTGAAGATTTTCTCTTGCAGCTTTGTCTTTTTAGATTACCTAGAATTTTTAATAAAATTGATTTATCAAATTGTAAAAAAAACAATTTATTACGACAAGAATTTAAAAATAAATATTTAGATAAAAAAAATTCAAGTTTAAAAAACTATTTAATAGACACTTGTTTTGAATTAATGCCAACATGTTTTTTAGAGAATCTTGAGCAAGTGGAAAAGTTTTCAAAAAATTTTTTTCCAAAAAATCCTTTAATAATTTTTACCGCAAATGCCTTTGCTTCTGATGAGGTTTTTAGATTTTGGTCATCAAAACATAATGACAAACTTATGATTGCTCAACATGGTTGTAACTATGGAACGACAAAATATAAAATTAATCCATCCCATGAAGAGACATTTTGCAAAAATTTTTTTACATGGGGAGTGCAAAGTCATAAAAATCATTTTCAAGGATTTAATTATTTAAAAAAAAAAATAAAAAGAAGAAATATTATTAATAAAAAAATTAGTATTATTATGTACGCTCAAAAAGGTGAATTTTTTTTTGATGAATTTTTTGATTATAAAAAATATATGGATTTTTATAAAAGTTTTTTGGTTAAATTAATAAATAAATTTCCGGACTATAAAGTTTTACTTAAACTACACAAAACACATAAAAAAAACTTAATAAATGAAATTTTTTTTTGGAAAAATAATTTTCCTGATATTGAAATTGTTAAAGATGATTTTGATGTTGAAGATTTAATAAATTCTTCATATCTAACAATTTTTACTTACGATTCAACTGACTTTCTTAAATCTTTGCATTTTGATAAAAATATATTTTTATTGAGTCATAGCGGTTTGGAGCATTTAAGAGATAATGTAAAAGATTATTTTAACATTTTAATAGACAATAACATAATTTTTTTTGAAATTGATAAAATTATAAATTTTTTTAGAGATAATATTAATAATTTAAATGAATTCACAAATAATAAAAAAATAAAAATTAGTAAAGAAAAATTTAATAATCAGATAAACAAAAATTGTTGGCCTAGAATTATTAATTTAGCTAGAAAAATTAAATCTTTTCAAGTTTCCTTGCTAAATTAGAAGGTCTTTGTGACTTTTAATTATAGATGCAGACTATTTATTTTTAATCTGATTAATACAGGTATCAGAAATTTTAGTTGTAGTCATGATAATTGTTCTAATTTTAATTTAATAGACAAATTAAATAATAAAAGTAAAAAGTTTTAAACTCTTAAATTGTTTAAATTAATATAATTTATACATAAACTTTTAACAAGAAGTTATAAATTGACAACAAGTTACTTTAAAAAAGAACTAAAAAAACTCTTTCCTATAAATAGATCAATTACCGGAAAAGGTTTTTTGGATTCAATAAAAATTTTAAATTCTTCCTCAAAAATAATAAAAATTTCAAAAATTGCTTCCAGGAAAAAAGTATTTGATTGGAGAGTACCAATGGTATGGAATATCAATGATGCATATATTTCATATAATGGAATAAGAATTGTAGATTTCAAAAAAAATAATTTGCATTTAGTTGGTTACTCTAAATCTGTAAATAAAACTTTAAATTTTAAAAATTTAAAAAAAAAATTAATTACAGTTAAAAAAATTGATTATGACGCAATTCCCTACGCAACTTCATATTATAAAAAAGATTGGGGTTTTTGTGTAAGCAGAAAGCAATTTGATAAGATGTCTAAATTTAAACGAAACTTTAAAGTTTGCATAGATTCTAACTTTAAAAAAGGAAATTTATTTTGGGGCGAAGCTCTAATCAAAGGTCAATCTAAGAAAACAGTAATTTTTTCAACTTATTTATGTCATCCATCAATGGCTAATAATGAACTTTCAGGACCTCTAGTTTGTAACCAATTGATAAAATTTTTAATCAAAAGAAAAAATTATTATTCTTATAGAATTTTATTTTTACCAGAAACTATTGGGGCAATTTCTTATTTAGCAAAAAATTTTAACTTTTTAAAAAAAAATCTGCTTTGCGGATTTGTTATAAGCTGCGTAGGTGATAAGGGTCGTTTCTCAAAAATTAATTCTAAATATAATTCAAATTTTGCTGATAAAATTTTAAATGAAACTTTTAGGAGTAAAAAAATTAAGTTTAACGAATATTCTTACTTAGACAGAGGTTCAGACGAAAGACAGTTTTGCTCTCCTTTAATAAATTTACCTTTTTGCACAATTACACGATCGAAATTTGAAACTTATAAAGAGTATCATACGTCTAAAGATGACATAAATTTTGTAAGTACAAAATCACTTAATCAAAGTGTAAATTTTTTAAAAAATTTAATTAAAAAGATTGAACTAAGTATTATTCCTATTTCTAATATTAAATGCGAGCCAATGCTCTCTAAAAGAAATTTATATCCTTCAAATAGGGCTTGTTCAAAGCAGTCTTATGTAAAGAAATCAAAAGAAATATTAGATTTCTTTTCTTATTGCGATGGAACCAATAACTTAAATCAATTATCTAAAATAACTAAACTTACTATTCACAAAACAAAAAAAATTTTTTGTATATTAAAAGAAAATAAAATTATTAAAGTATATTAATAATGATATTGATAATTTCGCTTTAAATTCATTAATTTTTTTTAAATGAATCTTAATTATTGCTATAAAGCGACAATAATTAATAATTCTATCGATAATAATTTTGTTATGAAGAAATAAAAAAATAAATTATCTAATCATCACTACAGACAATGTATAAGATTTTACTAAAAATTATTTATGTATAAAAACTCATCTAATTTTTATAAGCAACAATATAAAATAATTAAATTTTAAGATAATTTATTAATTTCATAGTCATATTTTTGACTTATATTTATAATTTTACTCAAACTTTATCTATAATGTTTTAATATTTAAAATTTTTTTAGAATAAATATTAATGTTCTCAAAAAACTGTTTTGCTGAAATCACCTCTTAAAATAAAGTATTTACTTATTTAATGATAAAAAAATATCTATAGTATATCTAATTTTAATCAAATTCAATTTTTATTAAAATTGAAAAAGTAATGAAAAAATATTCAGTAATTATATTTGGTTGCAGACATAACACACAAGAACTATTAAATAGTTTGAGTAAGAATAAATTTATAATAAAAAAAATTATTTCAATATCACCTTTTACTGCAAAAAAAAATAAAGTTAGTGGTTATTTTAATCTAAAAAGAAATAAAAAGTTTAAATCTAAAATAATTTTTTCGAAAAAATATAATCTAGATGATAAAAAAATTTTAAAATTTTTTCAAAAAAAAAATTATTATCTCGGCATAAGTATTGGATGGCAAAGAATTATACCCCAAAAAGTTTTAGATTCATTTAGATTTGGAATTTTAGGAATGCACTGTTCTTATTTAGATTTACCAAATGGCAAAGGCAGGTCGCCAGTAATTTGGAGTATGATAAAAGGTTTTGCATATCTTAAGATACACATATTTAAATATATAAGTAAGTTTGATGAAGGACCATTGGTTTATAAAAAAAAAATTAGAATCCTTCAATTTGAAAATATATTTGATGTACAAAAAAAATTAGCATTAATTTTTTCTAATTTTTTAAATAATCAGAATTTCCATAAAATTAAAAAAAAAAAATTAGAATCCTTCAATTTGAAAATATATTTGATGTACAAAAAAAATTAGCATTAATTTTTTCTAATTTTTTAAATAATCAGAATTTCCATAAAATTAAAAAAAAATCTAAAAAAAGATCTAAAAATATTATATTTAAAAAAAGAAATGATAATTCTGGTGAAATTATTTTAAAAAAGCATTCGTGTAAATCATTTTGTAATTTTGTGAACGCGCAATCACATCCATATCCAGGCGCTTTTTTTTTAATTAACAATTTAAAATATAAAATCTATCAAGCTCTTCCATTTCATGACAATAAAGAATTTATTCTAAATAAAAAAATGAAATATCATATTTTTTCTGATAATACTTTTATATTTAGATTAAAAAATAACTATGTATATGTAAAGAAACATGGAATTAATAAAAATTTTTTAAATAATGAATTCTTTAATAAAATTTTCTTATAATGATTATACGAATTTGTTAAAAAAAATTTTAACAAAAAGATCCATTGTAACATTTTTAGATTATAAAAAAAAAAAAACACCGTTTTTAATTTTAAGACATGATATCGAATATTTTACAGAAGCTGCTTTAAATCTTGGCCTGATAGAATTTAAGTTAGGAGTAAAGAGCACTTTTTTTTTTTTATTAACAAGTACCTACAACATATTTTCCGAAAAAAATATTGAAATTATTAAAAAATTAAAAGAAATGGGTCATCAATTTGGAATTCATTATGACTCTTATCTTTTGAAAGAAAATAAGATAGATTTTAATAAAAATCTAAAATTACAAATTAGTTTATTTGAAAATTTTTTTAAAATAAAAATTAAAGTAATTTCAAGCCACAGACCAAAATTAGATTACCAAAATTACAAAGATAAAAAAATATTTAACGTGTACAATTCATTTTTTCAAAAAAAAATAAAATATTTTTCTGATAGTCAGCAAGTATTTAGATCAAATGTTGAGGATATATTAGCCACAAATTTAAATCTTCATCTATTAATACATGATTATACCTGGTCCGATTCAAACAATAAGTGGGAGCAAAACATATTATCTTTTAATAAATACGAATATATAAAATCAATAAAGTATTATAAAGCAATTATTAAGGACTGGCAGAAAGGTTTAATAGATAGAAAGAAAAAAGATTTGATTTTTAAAAGAAACATTTTAAAAAATAATCTATATTGATTTAAAGTTGAATTATAATACATCAATATAGATCAATGTTAATTGTAATAAAAAAAAATTTTTTTCTAAAATCTTAAATGTTCAAAAATACTTGATTATGGTCAAGATTTAGTTAAAATTATAAACAAATATCTTGTTTACAATTTTTATTAATGAGGAAATTAATTTTTTAAAATTTTTAATACACACCTTCTCATTCAAAATCTTTTAATAATGGCCCACTTAATTCTACGAAAAAGAAAAAAAATTAGAATTAATAACCTTGCTAATTTTTTTTAGAAAAGGGTTAATTAAGGTTAATCAATTTAATTTTTCATTTGTTGTATAATAAAGTTTAAAAGTCTCATAGAGAGACGATGAATTTATAAAATATGTTGTTAATTTTTTTGTAAAAAAATAGACTATGAAATAATTAAACTTATATTTAATATTTTGACTTAAAAGATTATATTCAAAAAAAGTAAAATTTAATGATAACAATATTAATACCTTGTCATAATTATGCTCATTTTTTGGATCGATGTTTGTCTTCAATTGACTTAGAAAATGATTATATATCAAAAATTTTGATTATTAATGACTCGAGCACCGATAATTTCAATGATATTGCTAATAAATTAGTAATAAGAAACAAAAAAATTTCTATATTGAATGTAAAGTTTAAATCGTTAACAAAAACAATTAATTTTTCAATATCTCATATAAAAACTCCCTATTTTACGAGGATTGATGCTGACGATGAGTATCATAATGATTTTTTTAAAAAGCTTTTGATTTATCACAAAAAAGAAAAACCTGATTTTTTATATGGTGATTTAATTAAAATTGAACAAAATAAAAAAAATTATATTTGTCAAAAAAATAATACACTAAATAAATATTTTAAACATCCATTAAGTAATGCAACAGTTTTAAATACAGAAATTTTTAAAAAAATAGGAATGTTGGATGAGAATATTAAATTTAAAGATGATTATTATTTATGGCTTAAACTTTTACAATATAAAGTAAATATTAATTATTTACCTTGCTTGACATTTAATTACTATATACACGGTAAAAATATGTCTTTAAATTTAATTAATAAAAAAATTACGTCATTAAAATTATTTTTAAATTTTATATGTCATATCTAATTACTGGAAGTTCAGGCTTTATAGGCACTAACTTTTGTAAATTCTTGTTAGATAAAAAAATTAAATTTATAGCTATAGATAAAAAAAAAAATAACTATATCAAATTTAAAAATTTTTATAAAATTGATCTGAAAAATTTTGATGACCTTTTACGTGTAGCAAAAAAAAAAAAAGAAAAAAAAATAAACCACTTTTTTGCATTAAATG
>Ga0194133_10006986_pt1 | contig 13665 bp, 13 predicted proteins | sample TA2KigOf40mmetaG_FD_155448 | JGI IMG/M metagenome (GOLD analysis project Ga0194133, IMG submission 155448) | Freshwater microbial communities from Lake Tanganyika, Tanzania - TA2015055 Kigoma Offshore 40m | ecosystem: Environmental > Aquatic > Freshwater > Lake | place: Tanzania: Lake...
CCCGCAGGGACACCGCGTTGGCATGACGCCTGACAGCCGGGCCTGGCGCCAACGGGACCATTGGATCCAGCGCTGGCGGGGAACATTGCCACTGCCGCCCCATCCATCACTGCTGCACAGCGCCGAGCTGTTTCGATCGGGAGCCCGCTTTGACAGCAGCTACCGCATCTGCGCTGATCAGAAGCTGTTGTGGCTCAATCAGTGCCATGAACGAGTGGCCTGGATCCCGGTGCCACTCACTGTGCACAGCCCTGGTGGGCTGAGCCAAAGCCGACGCCTGGCGCTGCGGCACCACCAGGAGCGCTCCCGGCTGCTGCGGGAGCTGGGGAGGCCAAGACCCCGTTTCATCGAAGCGCTCCAGGCCCTGAGGGCCCGGCTGCATCAGCTGATGCACCAGAGAATGTTCTGGTAAGGAAGCCAGGCAAAGGCGGTCTTGGCAAAAAACAGCCAGACAAACTGCACCGCCACGGCCAGACCCACCACGAGCAGGGTGAGGCCACGGGCATCCATGCGCAACAAGCCGAGATCGGGAACGCGGGAGCCCACATACAACTGCACGGGAATTGCATAGAGGGCAATGCGGTCCACCACGGTGGTGCTGGGAACCAGCTTGAGTCCCACCACGCAGGCCATGGTGAGTGCGGCAATGCCCAGCCAGAGGCGATGCTCCTGGTTGGGCAGCTGGAGCCGCTTGCCCCAGATCAGAAACAAAAGCCCGGGCAGGGCATTCATTGCCACCCTGATGGCAGCGCCCTCGGATTTCATCTGCTGGCTGACCAGGTAGCCCTGGATGAACACCTCCAGCCGTGCGATCAGAAACACCTGCACCAGGGCAGCCGCCACCAACGCCATGATCAACAGACGCAGCAACCGCACCTGCAGCGAGCGGCCCGGCATCACCGGCAGCAAAAAGGCGAGGGTGATCAGGCTGGTCTGCTGAAACGCCGCAGCGGCGGTCACCCAGCCCACGAAGGGTTTGAGCTTGCCCTGGCCCAAGGCCAGGAAACCCGGCATCAAAAACCCAATCGAGACCGCCTGGCGCGTGTAGCCCATGGCCACGACGATGACCAGATAGGGGATCGACAGGCACAACGCCAGCCAAGGACGTGGCTGAGCCCGGCAAAACAGCACCAGGCCGAAGCTGAAGATGCCGGCGCACACCAGGTTGACGCCATAAATCTCGGCACCGAGCTTCCACGACACCCAGCTGAGCAGCACATAGGCCGGATCACGGATCAGCGAAATGTTGCTGAAGGGCTCATCCCTCACCAGATCAAGGTTTTCGAGGTAGATCTGCCAGTCACCGCCCACTTCATGACGCAGGCCGATCACCAGGGTGAGCACCAGCCAGATGGCCGCGCTGATCGGATCACTCCAGCGCTCCTTGTGAGCGGCGAGGGCCCGCCAGGCAGGAATTAGCAGCAGCAGCCAGTAGGGCAGCATTGCGCCTTCAGCCCCAGCGCTCAAGCCAGGCCTGCCACATCAGCACGGTCCACAGCCGGCTGGTGTGATCGAAACGGCCGCTTTGGTGCTCGTGCCAGATCCGTTGAATCGGCTCGGGCCGCAAGTACCCCTCGGCCTGCAGACGCTCGGGGTGGAGCAGGTCTTCGGCCCAGGCCTTGAGGGGCCCACGCAGCCAAAGGCCGATCGGGATTGCGAAGCCGGCCTTGGGGCGATCGATCAGCGCACGCGGCACGTACCGATCCAGCAGCTTCCGCAGAATCCATTTGCCCTGGCCGCCGCGGATCTTGAACGCCATCGGCAGGCGCCAGGCCAATGCGGCCACCCGATGGTCGAGAAAGGGAGCACGGGTTTCGAGTGCCACAGCCATCGCCGCCCGATCCACCTTCACCAGGATGTCGTCGGGCAAGTAACTGAGGCTATCCCAGGCCATCATGCGGGCCACGGCATCGCCAGCTAGGCAAGCTGGAAGGGGCTGATCGATGGCGCTGCCGGGCAGGGCCACCGCTGCGCCCGACCCATAGGGCTGCAGCAACGCAGCCGGATCGGCCCACTCGCTGACCAGTAAGCGGTAGAGGTCATCGGCGCTGTGAACCTGCCGCAGGTGGGCTGCCAGCTTGTGGACTTTGTGGCCCAGCTGGTTCACCGGCAGTGGCAGGCGGTCCCACAGCGGTGGCGGCAGGCGCAGGATGGCACCACCGAGAAGCCGGCGGCCCCGCGGGGGGCACCAGGCCAGGCGGTTCCAGATCCGCAGGCCCCAGAAATAGCGGTTGTAGCCACCAAAGAGCTCATCACCGCCATCACCGCTGAGGGCCACGGTGAGGCCGCTGCGGCGGGCCTCACGGCACACCAAATGGGTGGGCAGCTGGGAGGAATCGGCAAAGGGTTCGCTGTAAAGCTCGGGGAGGCTGGGGATCAGGGCACGGGCATCGGCGCTGGTGAGCACGGTTTCTACGTGCTCGGTGCCCAGATGCGCCGCCACCGCGCGGGCATGGGGCGCCTCATCAAAGCCCGCCTCTTCAAAGCCGATGGTGAAGCTGCGCACGGGGCTGCTGCTGCGGGCCTGCAGCAACGCCGTGATCAAGCTGGAATCGATGCCGCCCGAAAGAAACGCCCCAAGGGGCACATCGGCCAGGGCCTGGTCGCCCACCGCATCGCCCAGGGCCTGCTCCAGAGCGGCAAGGGCCTCGGCTTCGGTGCTGAGTGGGTGAAGCGACCCCGCCTCAATCAGCTCATGCAACCGCCACCAGGGCCTGCTGGTGGGTAGTGGCCCCCCCGGCTGCAGCGGCAGGGGGATAGCCACCCGATGGCCTGGGGGCAGCTTGGCGATGCCGGAGTAGATCGAAGCTGGCGCCGGCACCGCGCAACGCCGCAGCAGCTGGGCCAGGGCGGCGCGATCGATCGGGTTGTTGAAGCCCGGCCAGGCGCGCAGCGCCGCCAGATCCGAGGCAAACAACAGCGCCCGCTCTTGGCCTGAGCCACTGAGGCCCCAATAGAGGGGTTTTTCGCCAAAGCGGTCGCGGGCTAGATGCAGCACTCGTTCTTGGCGATCCACCAAGGCCACAGACCACATGCCCACACAATGATTAAGTGCAGCTTTCAGCCCCCAGGCGTCAATGGCGGCCAGCAGAGTTTCGGTGTCAGAATGACTGCGCCAGGGTGGTGCAAACCCGCGTGCTTCGAGATCGCGCCGAAGTTGAAGATGGTTATAGATCTCGCCATTGAAGGCGATCATATATCGACCGGTAGCGCTGGCCATGGGCTGCTGGCCAGCAGGGGTGAGATCAATGACAGCCAGGCGTTGGTGAGAAAGGGCAACCCGTAGTTCAGCGTTATGCCACAAAGCAGATCCATCTGGGCCACGATGCGCAATGCCTGCGCCCATCCTCGCAACAATCAAGTCAAAATCTGATCGGGCAGCGCTTGGCAGGTAACAAAAGCCGGCTATTCCACACATTAATGCAAAACCCTCAATGCTCGAGATAGAACACCAGGAAGCACCTGCAAAGCACTAGACAATGAATAACGTTCCTTCACCCATTCACGACCTGCTGCACCCATGCGCCGACGTAGGTCGGCATCAGAAGCTAGGCTCCGGAATGCTAACAACCATTCTTGCGGGGAATAGGCAAGTATTCCGGAAGAGGGCGGCACTACTTCAATGTTGGCACCAACTGGGGAAGCCACAACGGGAATTCCACAGGCCATGCATTGGATCAGTTTGTAAGCGCATTTACCACGGGTCCAGGGCGTATCGGGTAACGGCATCACACCCACATCGAACTGCTGGATGAGGGGCACTTCTTGCTCCAGGCTCCAGCGCTGCGCGATCACCTCCACACCAGCGATGGCGGGGGGTGGACCGCCGACCACCAGCAGGCGTACCGGGATTTCGCAGGCCAGCTGCTGAAGGGGCTCCACCAGCACCTGCAGGTAGGGGGCGGTGGTGGGGCTGCCGATCCAGCCCACGGTGAAGGGGGCGCCGCTAGAGACATCGGGATCCAGCGACGCCGGACGCAGCACATCGGTGTCGACTACCGATGGCAAAAGAGTAACGTTGGTGTTAAATCGTAAGGCGGTCGCAGCCAGGTGCTGGTTGCCGGCGGTTATGGCAGCGGCCCCGGCCATCAGCCGCTCGATCTTGGAACCAAGCAGGGGGCGCAGCGGTGCAAGGCGGCCGCTGCGGTATTTGAGGTGAAAGGCGTCGTCCAGATCGAGGACGTATGGGATGCGCAGCAGCTGGCGTTCAAGCCAGGCGGGAAGCAGCGGCAACAGTTCGCCGTAGACGATCGCTAAATCAAAGCGATCCGCGCACCCCAGGGCCTGTACGCGCCGGCCATAGGCAGAGAGCAGCCCACTTAGGGAGGGTCCGTGACCTGAGAAGCTGCGCTGAAGGTAGACGTCATCGAGCAGAGACTGAATCTGAAGCTCGATGCCCGCAGATGCCAGTCCAGGCTGGAACTGGGACAGCCGCACACGGTGGCTAGCTGCTTGAGGCCCATAGAGCGAAAATCCTAGACACCTCACAATTGAGCCAGGCATGCTTCGATCACTTTAAGCAATGATGCCCAGGCTGGAACCTATTCAGGCGACCATCTGCATTCGATGGATTCAAACCACACCCTAGAATTCGGGCCGCAAAGAATCACCTGAATTTTCCGCTCGATAGTCGATAATTCAAAGTGTTTTGAACGACCAGGGCGCAATGATTACAGGGCTTTGCTGAGGTTGATATATTGGCTGATCTCCGGCCTAAAGCCGCCTCAAGGTGCTCCATTCACCAAACAGATCGAACTTGTGAGCTTGATAATATTTATATTCATGAGTTGTGCAAAATTCATCATACCAGGGCAGGTGCCTGATGGCATAGCGCAGAGGTAGGCGGATGGAGAGTGTTGAGAAGAAGCGTGCCGGTCGATACAAAGCCAGGGTTGTATCGGTAGTGCACACGGTGGCTTCTGAGCGCTGGCCCAGCAGACAACGGGACAGCAGCCGGTACGCCCGTTGGCGCTGGAGGCCCTCTTCATGGGCCTTGATGACGGCACTGTTCTGAACCGTGATGTCGCTGATGGCCAAGGGAAGAGCCACCTTGAGCACGCTGCGATGCTGGTTCAACATGCAGAACAGTTGGGCCAGCCAATCGTTGGGGATGCTGGAGGGAAAGGCCAGGTCTGGATCGCTAACCAGGTAGGGGTAATGCCAGCCGCAGATCTCAGCTCGAAGCCTGGAACTGAGCCAGGGCGCATAGGGCCCAAAACGCTGCTCTTGCGGGGAGAGGCGGATCCACCGGCAGCCGCTCTGTTGCAAGTCCTCCAGGGAAGCTAGGCAGACGGGATTGGTGGATCCCGAATCCAACAGAAGGATGTGCTGGGCAAGGAGACCCTGCTGCACCAGGGACTTCACCAGGCCTGGCAGAGGAGTGTGAAGGTCTCGCACCAGCAGCAGCGCGTGGATGCGAACGGGATCCATCGGCCAGCGTCGCCGCAATAGCCCCAGGACCAATGCCGCAAGAATCCAGACAATGCGCATCAAGCGCGGCATGCGAAACCAGAGGGGGCGGCTCCGCTTCCAGGCTCGTTGCACGATTACCGTTGGGAAAGAAGATCTCAGGCTAAGCGCGAGCTGAACTGGTAAAGCGAAGCCAGTAATACCACTCGCTGAACCAGGACCTGTAGCGGTGAAGATCGCTAAGCATGCACCACCGCTCAAGGTAGTGCATTCGCTCAAAGCTGGCGCCAGTGCTGATGCCACCCTGCTGGGAAAAAATCATTGGTATGGGCAGGTAGACGCCAGACCGAAAAGATCATGCTCAGCAAAGAACTTGTGATCAGCACAGATACGATAGCCCTCATCAAATCGAAGGCCGGTCTGGATCAGCTGGGCATTGATAAACACATTGGAGGGGAATTCAGTGACGCCGCGCATTCGATGAAGCCATATATGGCACTGAAAATTGATCCAATTAGTACACTTCTTCGCGGAAACAGTATCTCCACAAAGGAACCGCTTGCCCGGAAGACTGGAGTTGACTTTTATTGACTCAGCTACGGAACTGAGAACGTCGCTCGCGAATAGGTAATAGTCTGATCCAAGAAACAGAATTCATTGCCTTCGTGCATGCTCTAGGACGCGATTTCAGGCTTAGCAGAAACCCGAGTCTGGCACTGCACAGGCTAGACGCAGAAGATAGCGTTGTGTATACCGATCCACGATCGCCAGGGTATCGGTGCTGGAGGCGCCATCGGCGATGGAATGCTCAAAGCAAGCATTGGCCTGGCCTGCCACACTGCTCAGACAACACTCCAAAGTGACGCTGGAATCAGGGTATAGGCAATGAGAGTAAATTGGAGGTTGTCGTGCATCAGTAGATCGCTTCAGGAATGGCCGTAAGCGGTGCACTGTTGAGGGATGTCTTTGGTGGGGGGGAGATCAACCTCTGTTAGCAGTCGATCCACAAAGCTCTCCCAGGTGAACCCTTTCACAGCCTCAAAGGCAGCCTGCTGTTGAATAGCGAGCCGATCTGGTTCCTGCAGCTGGGCACAAATGGCAGCGCCCACGGCGGCGGGAGTGAGCTCGCTCAGATAGGCCCCGAAGGGAATGGTGCGGCCGAAGAGCGCCTGAAACTCTGCATAGGGGGGGGTGAGCACGGCGGTGCAGCGGTGCATGGCCTCCACGGTGGCCGAAACGCCGCCCCAGCGACTGGAGGCATTGATTACTAGATCCGCCTGGTTGAGCAACGTGTAATAGGTGTGGCGCTGCACAGCATTGGCCTTGCTGAGGTAGCCGTGCATCCGCACCAGGCGATTGGGCCTTAGAGAAGAGGACAACTCATGGGAGCTGATGCCGATTGCATCAAGCTGCACCGACAGATCGGCGGGCAGCTGGGTAAGGGCCTGCAGCAACAGCGCCAGCCCCTCGCTGTAGCGGGGTCGACCTACGAACAGAAGACGCCAGGGTGAATGTGGCTTGAGAGCCGGGGGCTCGCCTGGAGGCGGGGGAGCCAGGGGATGATCATTGATCACATGGCCTAGGAAGCGGAAGCGGCCGTTGGGGATATAGCGTTGAAGACGCGCGGCAGATTCAGGGAAGAGAAGCACCACTAGGTTGGCGCGGGCCATGGCGGCTCTGTCGCGATGGATAGTGGCCTGCTCGGAAAGATCGGGTGTACGACCGAGCCGCTCTGTTATGAAATATTGATAATCCCAGTCGCTTAAAAGCACCACCGGAATGGTGTTAAGTGTAGGGGCGAAGCTAATCGACAGATTGATCAGGATGGTGCCAGGTGCACCATACTTGCGGATTGCCTGGTTGAGGCGGCGCGTGGCTAAGCAGTGATTGGTACGGGAACGGTAGAAATCAAAACTGGTCTGCCAGTGTAGAAGCTTGTGCAGGATTCCAATGCTATAGCGCCAAAGGCGCCTAAAAAGGCGGGGCACTTTAAGATTAATGCGGATTACCTCAATATTGCGCTTCTCGAACTCAGCGCCCAAAAAGAAGGGGATATTGGACCAAAGATTAATGTCACTTGAATCACCATAGGCGCAGAGGATAACCCGGTTTACCGGAACAGGAAGGGGCATTTGGCTGACGCAATTAGGACAAAATAAATTTGGCCGAGACCTCTTAGAAGGTTAGATATGCCAGGTCGCGAATTTATACGGACAAAGATTAGAGACAAATTATAATTTTATGCAATTAGCAATCAACCCAAAGATGAAGTTTATGTAAAATGGCTACGGGCGAGTAGCGCGAAAATAGCGATGTGATCGTACCATTATTACGGCGAGAAATAAGCCAATTTAAGATATTCAGGAATTAGCCCGATTTAACTACCGAGAAGGCTGAGTGTACGGAACCGAAATCTGATCCTGCAATGATTTGGCCATCTCAGTCCACCATATTGAATTAAACAAAGCAACCGATAAGCAGGAATAACTCGCAATTATAGCACAATGTCGCAAACGATCGTCAACATGCCCGCTTGAAAAGCAAGATTTTGCTTGAGCCACCAAATCAACATCCTTATCCTTATATTTAAGCATTTTTTGACCATAGCATACTTCGGCATATATTGAGAACTTGCCTGAGTGCCCCCTCATAGAAATATGTCTATTTGCAGTCATCAGGAGCGGCTCTAAAAAATACCGCCTCCTTATTCGACAACTAGCATCTACCCATTCAGTCACGTCATAATTATTAAGCTTGGGGACGCAATGAAGGCACAACTTGCAATACTTAGCGGCATGCCTTAGGGAGACTCTGGAAACCCAGGCCATCCGCGGGACAATGCCTCTGTGATTGCAGGCCAGAACTGGGTTAATGGGCAGTAAAAAGCTCGGCTTTTCGGATTACGAGCTCACCACGACCAAGAAGCAGACCAAACGGGAGAAGTTTCTCTCTGAGATGAATGTGGTGGTGCCGTGGAATGCCCTGATCGATTTGATTGAACCCCACTATCCCAAGACCAGCAAGAAAGGCGGTAGACCTCCCTATCCGTTGGCCACCATGCTGCGGATCCACCTGTTGCAGCAGTGGTATTCGCTCAGCGACCCGGCCATGGAAGAGGCCCTGATCGAGGTACCCACCATGCGCCGCTTTGCTGGCATCGAGCTGATCAGCGATCGGATCCCCGATGAGACAAAGATTCTGAGCTTCCGCCATCTGCTGGAGATGCACGAACTGGGCGAGCAGATCTTTGAGACTGTCAAAGCCCACCTCAGCGCAAGGGGCATGACGATGCGCCAGGGAACCATCGTCGATGCCACCTTGATCGAGGCACCCAGCTCCACCAAAAACAAAGAGGGGAAGCGCGATCCCGAAATGCACCAGACCAAGAAGGGCAACCAGTGGTATTTCGGGATTAATGTGCATATCGGAGTCGACAAGGACTCTGGTCTGAGCCACTCGGTTGTGACCACAGCCGCCAACGTGCATGACCTCACCCAGGCCGGCGAGCTGTTGCATGGCGAGGCCGTGAGCTGGTTCAACAGCCAGGGCATCACCTGCCAAAGAGTGCTGTCAGACAACGCCAGCGCCTACCGCACCAAGCAGTGGCGTAAGGCCTGCAACGCTCTGGGCTTGAAAGCCAAACGGATCAGGGCCTACAGGCCGCAGACCAACGGAAAGGCCGAGCGGTTCATCAAGACCTCGCAGGCCGAGTGGGCCTATGCCATGCCTTTCACCAGTTCAGAGGAGCGAACACGGCGGCTGCCTCGGTATCTGACGCTCTATAACGGCCGCAGGTGCCACATGGCCATCGGCGGCCACACTCCCTTTCAGCAGCTCCAACGGCTGCGGCTCACTGTATGACCTGGTGAGAAAACACAGCTAGATAGTGGAGTTTGAAGCTAAATTGATCGGGAAAACATATCGTTCGCTATAAATCAATATTCCTAAGTCTAGCCATTGGTGCGGAGGCGCAAGGCTCGATGGCAAAATTAGAATTATATTTTAGCATAATCATTCATGCTAAGCAAATAACTTAGCTAATTCGCCCAAAATAAATATGCTATAACAATTTTAGTTATTACGCAAAATATACCAGTCATCCCACTTTGATAATCTTTCGTATACCCTCTTATATCCGTTATCGAGCAAAAGCGATCTAATTAAATTGCGGCTTTTCTCAACATAATTGTGCTCGACGCAAATAGACTGTATTTTGCGCCGACTGAAGTCAAACCCTTTAAGAATATCCAGCTCACTACCTTCGGTATCTATTGAAAGAAACTGAATTTCAAAGGGCGCATTATACTTCTCAAGAAGATCATTAAGTGATATTGTGTTGACTTCATAGCTCCTTGATTTGGCAAATCGAATACTAGACGCCCAATCTCCATTCCTAGCATAATTTTCGATGCCTGATAATTCAGGCGAACTGATTGATCCGCTATCTACTTCCAAAAAGCGAAACCTACGTCCACTTGTGCCTGCAACACAATTGAAATCTATATTGCAACTTCTATTTTTTACGAGGGAATCATGCCAAACCTTAGCTGGCTCTGCAAGAATACCATCCCAATTGAGAATTTTTTCAAGCATCCAAGTATTGCTAAGTTGTTCTCCATCTGTTGCTCCAAATTCAACAAAAAAACTTGGCTTAGTAGTTCCCGCAAATGAAAGGGCAAACAAATCTTGGCCCAACTGGGCTCTAGAATAAGGAAGGAATGGAGCAATAAGATTTCGAGACTCTTGAGTCATCTCACTAAATAGAAGCAAAGAGTTATCTAAACCTCTGTAAAGAGAGAGCTCATCAATCGGGATAATTCCAATGCCCGCCAAACGGAAGATATCATGCAAGGCTTTTTTCAACATTGACATGAAGGTTTAATTCAACTAACAGGACAAACCAAGAAGAAATCTTGACAGGAGGAAAGGCCTAGCTTACAATAACACTTTAGTCTGCAGTCCCACCATGTCGATGAGTTGCTGAAAAGGGCATGAGCTTGTCGCAGTCGGAGCGTCACCCTACAGCAGAGCCAGTGGTTGCGGGCCACTGCATGACTTAGCGAGAAATCACACTATCAACCAACGATTATGCGAGCTGCTCTGTTGACCTGTTGTGACATTTTCATTGGCCCAGGCGCAATGAGAGTTGATGGTCATGCTGCAGCTGCTTGAGCTGCCTCCAGGGGCGTACGCCCCTGGAGCGCCGTGTGCGGCCTGAGGGTGTTGTACTCCCAGCGCCAGAGATCAGCCAAGCCTTGAGCCTCGGCCACGGCCGTGAACAGCTCAGTGTTCAGGGACTCGACCCTTAAGCGGCTGTTGAACGACTCAGAAAACCGTTCTGCCACGGTGATCCTGGCTCGATGTAGGCCGTGTTGCTGTCGCTGTTTTTGGACCAGCGCTTGAGGGCGTGGGCAATGAACTCCGGCCCGATGTCGCAGCGGATGTAAGCCGGAGCCGGGTAGACGCTGGTCAGCGCCTCCAGCAAGGCCACCACGTCCTTGGCCTTGCAGCGCCGGCCCACCCGAATGGCCAGGTAGAGAAGGCTGTGCTCGTTGATCACGTTGAGGAACTTGCGCCGCCGGCCGTCGGCGGTGGCATCGTACTGGAAGTCCATCGCCCACACCTGATGCGGGTGCTCGGCCTGGAGGCGCCTCACCGAGCCGTCGGCGGGAGGCGCCCGCTTCTGCTTGCGAGGAGTGGGCCGATGCAGGCACTCTTCCCGCCAGAGCCGGTGCACCCGTTTGTGGTTCACCAGCCAGCCTTCCCGCAGCAACAGGCGGTAAGCCATCCGCCGGCCCCAGCGGATGTGCTCAGCGGCGATCTCGCAGAGGCGACGCCAGAGCTTGGTCTCCGCGATATCGAGGACACGAGCACCATGGCGCTGGGTGCTGGGGTGTTGGCACACCACCCGGCAGGCGAACCACTCGGAAACCCGGAACAGAGTGCGCAGGGCTTCAACAGCTTTGCGGCACCGCTCCGGACTCAGAAGTTGCCCTCAGCCAGCTCCTTGAGCATGGCTTTTTCAAGCTCGGCCACAGCCAGAAGCTTCTTGAGGCGTGAGTTCTCCTTCTCCAGTTGGGTCAGCCGTTTGGCTTCCCCGGCCTGCATACCGCCATAGAGCTGTCGCCAGCGGTGGTTGGTGGGCTGAGACACCTCCAGGGCTCGGCAGAGGTCGGCAACAGTTTTGCCTTGGGCGATCAGCTGCTCAGCGGTCTTGAGCTTGGGGATGATCTGCTCGGGTGTGTGACGGGTTCGTTTCATGGTGGAATACCTGGCCCAGCCTGACCGGATGCGGACTCCCATTGACTGTGGACGGATTTGTAGGGGCCACTTCAATCCAACTTAACGAGAAACAACATATTTATCTTGTCATTTAACACTTCAAAGGATCATATGTAATGGCTGCCACGTGATCTGTTGATTTACGAATGACGGGGCTAACACATGGATTAGACTGTCGCACTCCCTTCCAGCAGCACTAGATAGAGGCACTCATACAATGACCCAAAGTAAACATACCTTAAATAGCAATTTCTCGCCTCAAGGTAATATGGAATAAAATTCAGGATGAACTTCTAGCAAAAAATATCTTTTCGAGATGGTGCCCAAAGACATTTAACGCGTAAGCTCTCAGCGATATATATTTTCTATCAAACAAGTGGTTGCAATATTCCAATGCAAAAGCAAGTTCTGCGGGCTTAGCCTCACTGGAAATATCAAGATTATTAATGCAATCAATAATCCCCTTGAAATACGGGATACCATAAATCTTAACAGGTCTTTGAAGCAAAAAAGCATCGATAGCAGCGGAAGAGAACTGAACAGCTACAAGCTGAGATTGACGCATCAAAGAATGTGAGCAGACTTTGGAGTCTGGCCCATAATAATCAATGCCTCTTGTTTTACAGAAAGCACTTATCTCGTTGGATCGGTCATGCCAGTTCAGCTCATTTACCATATTAGGATGGGCTCTGACAGCTATCGGTGATTTAAAATTATCATTGATGACTTTTTCAATTAGCTCTTCCGGACTAAGCCAAATAAAACCAGAAAGCTCGGCGTTAAGACCAATAAACTCATGCGGAGACTCCAAAAAGATTGAGCAATTATAGTAATGCTTAGGGCTTTTAAGGTAATCCTTGACGAAAGTACTATTTAACTTTCGATTAATATAATTACTCGCCATTGAAGACCTATGCTCTTCATCTATAGATTGTTTTAAATAAGCCTTTAGGAAAGCGTCCGAGTATTTTTCAAAATGAAATGGATAAAAAGGGTAGATAGCGTATTTGCGCAAATCAAATAGCGCATACTCGTAATAATATACAGGTATTTGATGGTAGTAACAGTATCTTGAGATGATATAAGAGGACGCTAAGCGACCATTATATAAGTAAACAGAAGTAATTTTGCGGTCTTTGATATAACTACAGATTCCGCATGCTCCAAGATGCAATCGAAGAAGCTGGTCCCACAAATTCTGATCTTCGCTGAAGTTAGGTTTGGGTTGATTGGTAATAGAAATATAAGAAGATTTAACGCCCAAATAGTCATGCAGGAGTTCCTGATCTACACTTTCGCACAATTCAACCGGCTTGGCACCAAGCATAAGAGCAAGACCGTAGAATAATTCAGTCTTAATAAGGTAAGCATGCTCCCCATAATCTGGAATTGATTTTTTTTCACATGAAACAATTAATTGACAGTCAGGAGATTGAGACTTAGCAATATCTAATGCCATAGCAATTGGCCCTGGCCTTAAATCTCCTATTACCACCAAAGAATTACTCTGACTAGAGCCAAAATTAGGTATCATTTCATTAATTTTAGCAGTTTAAAAATAGATGAAATGTTAAAAATTAATCAGCGAACAATTAGATCGAAAAATCTTCCTGTAATATATTGGCGCAATACGCCGGGCGGTACCTCGGTGGCTACCGCTTCCGCATCAACAGACGATTCTAACTGGCGGCGATGACCGAACGGACAGCCTATGCAGTCTGTTGCTGCATGCCGTGAACCGAGCGGATTATCAAGGTCGCGGAAGTCTATAGGTAATCAAGAGCTCTATTGCTATTTTTCAAGGCGAGAATAAGTTTATCTTTTATAAAAATGCCTTATGAAATCTGCAAAATTATGGAATCTGTGCTCCAAGGTCAAAGCTTTTGTGCTCGGGTCTCTAGAAATCACATAGAAGCCGCCCTCTTCAAGACCGATCGTTTTGGAGGCGCTCCCTGTATTTACAAACATTTGAGG
>Ga0194133_10006988_pt1 | contig 13663 bp, 5 predicted proteins | sample TA2KigOf40mmetaG_FD_155448 | JGI IMG/M metagenome (GOLD analysis project Ga0194133, IMG submission 155448) | Freshwater microbial communities from Lake Tanganyika, Tanzania - TA2015055 Kigoma Offshore 40m | ecosystem: Environmental > Aquatic > Freshwater > Lake | place: Tanzania: Lake Tanganyika...
CTAGCCTAGCCTAACCTAGCCTAACCTAACCTAACCTAACCTAACCTAACCTAACCTAACCTAACCTAACCTAACCTAGCCTAGCTTACTTAACCTAACCTAACCTAACCTAACTTAACCCTAACCCTGTGGTGCTCTGGGGTTGGGGGACCTCGATGCGGGTGCAATGAGTTTTTTTACAAACACATATTTCTAAAAAAATTTGGTGTGAAGTGAGGTTGTAGTCAGAATTTTCAGACTATAATTTCAAGGGTAGTATTGGCTATAACTCAACCTAACCCCTAATTTTTTGGGAAAAACTTGTTTGGGAAAATGTTTTTTCAAAAACCTCGTTTTAACAATTTTGTAAAAACTCGCAACTCGCAGCGCTCGAAGGTTACTCCAGAGTGTCTTATTCATGGAATACTTCAAATCTACAGAAGATCTTCAAACAATCCTTGATTGGATAGACATTTTTTTTACAATCATGATTGTTATCAGTAATCAAAATTACAATAAAATGGCAAGTAATTTTCTCAACAATTCAAATGCTCATATCATCCTTTTCTCCTCAAGAAATGCATTAACCTTTAGGGAGAATTCATGAGAAAGACTTTCCAAGATTTATTTGTCCCTTGGAAGGAAATTAAGCTGTAAAATTTTGTTCAGTTGTAAGATTAGGATGAAAGTTGTTGAGGGTGGAAGGGGGGGATTATTATTATGCGGCAGAACTCTTCTTTCACTGCACATTATTGCATTATAGGATTGTTTGAATATGAATGAAATGGATATATGAATGAATCTTACCTAAAGTATGGGAAAGCTTGCTAAGTATTAATATACATGTAGACAGTAGACACGGATCTCAGCCATTAGGTTTAAGATTACGCTACTTTAGTATTATCACCACACAACTGTTACCCACATCTGATTCACGAGCACCCCTGATAAGTGTGCTCAGTCTCACATGTCAATGAAAAGAGTGTGTGCCTTCAGAAGAGTATCGAGTTATTCTCTATGTGCTTAGACGTAAGTTACTTAGAGTAGATAGTTAGGTCCCTTTTTAAGGATTATTTCATTATGGTGTATTTTTATATTACGTGTTCTAACTAACCCAAATAAAGTATTATGAACATATTTCACATCCGCCTTTTATTTCTATAAGAAAGGATTAGTGCTCGTGAAGATAGGTTAGAATAAAGCACTTCATCACCCCTTCCTTATCTTTGCGCTCATCCTCATGAACGCTAAGATTAGTAAGTCAACATATATAAAGCCCTAACATCTGCCCCATCACGCAGTGGCGTAAGAAGGAGCGCCTACCGCCTGGAGGTGGGCGTGGTGGCTGAAGCCAGGGGGCAGCTTAGACACTATTGAACTGCTAGTAACCACATATTTCTCTATTTTGTCTTTATTTCATAATAACAAGGCGTGGTGTAACGGTCAAAGAATATGGCTGGGGATCTGAGGGTCGGTGTTCAAGGCCCGTCACATAAGAAAACCTTTCAATCCGTATAGCCATAAAATTCACAAAATGATAACCAGCCAGGAAAAAAGCATCCATCATGGTGAATTTTGATGGATGCTCAAGTAACAAAAAAAGAGCAAGACTGTTTTATCCTGTGTTAGATTAGCCCTGAAAAGATGGAAAAATATGACCACTAGTAGATCTCTATGCAGAGCTAAATTCTTTGTTTTGGCCCATGTGGAAGACAACATTTTTTCTAGCATCTTGCTTTTTTATGCTCACTCTACCACTTACATTTATTGCTGAACAAATTCATATCTCTGTCAGCTTAACATGTCAAAAAGTTTTTAGCTTTTGGCAGAATTGAAACTATCAAGGACTTTGGTGAAAAGTGAAAGCAAACATTTCCCCCATCTTGTTTTATCTCTCATCAAATGAGGTCTTTTTATACAAGTCTGCAAAATCATTTATTTATTGCTTAATAAAAAAGTTCTTGCTAAGTAAAGATAGTTGGTTTTCAATTCTCACTGGCCTCATAAAACATTGATTAAGTCCCAGAAAATAATTTACCTTTGCAGTTGATACAGAAAAGTAAAAAAAAGTCCAAGTTGCCTAACTATAAGAATCATTTTATTATGCGAAGCGAGCTGCGAGTTTATTTTTTTTTTGTAAAGGGCTATCGGTTTTTAGGAATCTCTGACCGTCTGTGATATTGATGGGACTTAGTATCATTGAATTACTAGTCTTCCTAGAGTTTTGGTGCTGGATGGAATATTTTAATGTTTTTGGATAGAGGATTTAATTGCCTAAAAAGTGACGGATTTTTTTCCGGAAATGTTGACTAGGGGATGATCTATTAAGATCTCCCCTAGTTTTGATGCTAGAAAGCATATTTTTTTATTTTTGAAAAGATAAATACATTGTGAATATTTTATGTTTGATGAGTTTGTTGATATTATTGTCTAGAACAGGGATATTTAAGTTCAAAGATTACGGTGCGTCATGCGGACGTCATCCAGCTAGGCTGAAGCAAACAAACAAACAGCGCGCTGAACACCTTGGTGCGTCATTGCACTGACGGCAGGCGAGAGAGTGGTGTGTCACATGTTGGCTGCTGTAGTACACGACATTGACGACTACTGTGTTGATGCAATTTTAATTGTTTTATAGTAAACTTCATGGTCTGGCCCTTTACAGAACTCTTTAGTTCTATTTGAAATCATTCAAATTTCATATTGCCATGCCCCCTGAACTGCATGGCCAATCAGATTCATTCAAACACACATACAAATGACAGACAAACAAACTCTCCATTATTATGTGTATAGACCACCAGCTCAAGAGCGATATGCGTTTCGCCATATGCCTTTTTGCCATATGCCGATTTGCCATATGAGCCAGTTCGCCATACGACACGGGCGCGCGTCGTAACGTGCGCGCACGCTAGTTGTATGACAACGACAGCGACTTTATTGCTAACCTAACCTAACCCTGCGGGGCTACGACGTGCCCGTCGTATGGCGAATTGGCTGATATGGCGAATCCACTATGGCAAATCGGCATATGGCGAAACATCGTTTTCCCCTCAAGAGCACCTAAGGTGATCCCCCATTTTTTTTACTCCACTCCATTTTTTCTGCGTTCTCCATTTTTCTCTCTTTTGCTTGAATTTTCTGGCCCCTTTGCTTTTGGGCTATCAGTCCTCCTACTACCTTTGGTGCCCTCATGTGACAGACAGACATTTTAGTTAACTTTATCCCTCCCAAGTGAAGCAAAGGGAGCGAGCAAAGCAAAGGGATGAGTTTAAATCTTTCATTACTGTTTGCGCTTGAGAATGCGTGTCATCCGTCAGTCACCTCTATCTCCTCTCACAGTTTTGAAGCTAGATGGCTGAAAATTGGCATCCATAATTCTAATATATATGGCTCAAAATCTACCACACAGAATAGTCTAGGAGCTGAGATATCTAAGTTTAAAGTTCTACAGTGAATTAAGCCAATCCCCATATCTTCAAAATTGTGGGAGTAGATAAAGGCGACAGATGAATAGACCTCAAAAAGAATTGGGGACTGAGTCGTTTGGGAGGGTTTGGCATTTTTCCTCGCACAAAAAGTGCCCGTCTACTTAATTTTTTAAATAAAAACTGGCAGTATAAAAGTGGCATAGCCCCTCCCACTCCACTACACTCTGCTCCCACCAATGATCATCAGATTCTCAAAAGATACCAAAGCCACTTAGCCGTAAGCAAACAATTGTCTAGGGTCTCAATTTTGATAGAGATACATCTGGCCCACCCTGGCAACCCAACAACACTCCCCTTTATCCCTTTAATGCATGCCACTATTCTAATTTGTTCTGCTTTGCTTGTCTCACATTTCAAAGGTTCTTCAACAGAGGAAAACAAATAGGAGGTTACATATAATTGAATTTTTCCAAATGTTAGGATTTTCTATTGATTCATCCCATCTGTGAGAATCCTTGAGCTTGAAGATGGAAAGAAACATACATATTGAATAAATGTTTCAAGAAATCAATTTGTGGCAATTGAATTGCATTTGATGCACTCTATGCCACAGCTGAAAGTTGAGAATTGAATCAATGCAGGATAAAAGAAAAAATATTCTCTCTATAAACTGTGTAAAAGAAACACTTTTCCCAACAAAGTCAAATTTACTTTGAGTTACACACCTTTGTTGAGACCCTGAATTATGAATATTCTGCATCTTTTGATAGCCTCCTGAATTTGCTCAGCTTCTAACTGCCAAATCACTCTTTTATGCAAGCAGGATCTCCTACCTGGAGGTCCCAGATCACCAATTCAAATTGCCAGTGACCTTAAGAATATAAAGCAGGATTTATACGATGCTATGAGAACTTGTCAAATCCAAACTCGTCGAACCAAACTTGTCGAACGCACAAACTCGTCAAACTACTACTCGTCGAATTACAAACTCATCAAACGAACGAACTCGTCAAAGTACAACTTGTCGAATTACGAACTCATTGAATTCTAGCCTAACCTAGCCTAACCTAGCCTGACCCAACCAGCCCCCTCTTTGAACAAATTTGACACGTTTAATCATTTGATTCATTTGACAAGTTCATTCATTTGGCGATTTAGCTCATTCAACGAGTTTGTTCATTTGGCAAGTTCGTTCATTCGGTCGACAAGTTTGTAATTTGATGAGTTTGGTTCAACGAGTTTGGATTTGACGAGTTCTCATATTCCCACTTGTAAACAGGAATATTTCCATAAAATAGTCATATTCGAGTGTGTGAATGTATATTATGGCCAAATTCGTGGAAAAAAGCCCAACATTTTTGTCTGGTATGGTACTGACTATCAAACGTGTAAATTTACACCATTTGGGAGATACATCTACATTCCAATTTTTTAGCAAAATATGTGCATTGTCCATTGTAAGCCAAAAACTGTGGGACACCTTTTTGGTCCGGAAATCATTGCTTTTGTTTGTGATTGTAACAAACACAGAATAAAGTGGTAAATAAGAAATGGCAAATGTAAATATATATATATATGGGTAAGATTTCAGATACGTCATCGCTTTTGGTGAAACTACGCCTTTGCTTTCATCACGCCATGTCATTGCTTTTTGTAACAAAATAGGTAAAACAGGAAAAAAGATGAGGTAGCTTAGCTGGTCTTAAACCTTCTAGTTCTCACACAAAGAAGATTGATGGTGACTTTTTTTGGCAAATGCAATCTTCACAAGAACTGAAACAAACATCTGGAGATAGTTTTAAGGGCAGCTCCAGCTGCACCCTCTGCTCTTAGGGACATTTCAAATGCTGAGTGAGTTTGAAGAATTGAGACTAAACAGGGGTAACCGGGTTTAACATGAACCTGCCATGTGGTTCCATTCAGACGTCGCGGCACATGACAATTGCAACTGGCTGGGGATCAGAGTATTGTGGCTTCAAATCCTGGTCCTCCAGGCAACTTTTGACTCTGGGTTGTCGCAAAAAAGAAAAGAAATGATTTCCATGAAGAAAAAAGCGCCTTCATGACATTGATCTGCTAGACGCTACAGCAAAAAAGGCAGAGTTAGATGCCCATTTCCAGGCACTGTTTTGAGTCATGTTTTGTGACCACCCCTAAATTGGCCCAAAAAAGCTTCAAAAAAGCCAAAAACTGGTTTGAAAAACTGTGATGTGACTCAGCCTTGATGTTTAAAATAGTACAACCATAATGCAATTAAACAAATTTCAACTTTTTTCCAGGACTTAAAACTTCACCATGTGTTCTTAGATAAGAATCTAGGTTGTGCTATTCAGGCTCAAGTTTTCAAGCAATAATGCCTAGATCCAGGAAGATTGTGGAGTTTTTCATTTATACTTGCTTTTCAAAATGCAGTCTACATTCAACAGCCAGAAATTCTGACCTTGAGACACTCAAAGAGTAAAAGTGATTATAAAAATGAGGAGGTTCTAAACTAGAGACTGCCAAAAAAATATGATTGGATATCCTAATGAAATTCTGAATCTTGGACAGAGCCGAAAAGTGGTATAATGAAGTCTAAACTTTTCAATGAAACTAAAGAAAATCCTGTCTTTTTTGTTGGTTATCTTCTAGATGAAGTAATTGGAGACCAAAAGATGGAGTTTAACCTGGCCCAACTTGACCCTAGCATGTACCTTAGACCCACCTTTAAAATTGATCATCATATCCTCAGCTAGTTGATCTTTCACAACTTTAGCCTATAGGTTTTGATTGAATATGTAGAAACTTGATTTAAGGTTTGAATGAAAGGTACTTTCACCATTTTTTAAAAGTTTGATGTATATAAAACTTTTTACTTAGAAGTAGTTGCCATGGCATCAGGCTGGGAATCTGAGGGTTCGGGGTTCGAACCCCGGCGGCTCCAAGCAACCTTTGACTCTGGATTGCCAAAAAAATAACAAGTGATTCCTGGACAAAATTAGTGTGCCTTTAATGAGTATAAAATATGCAAGACGCACTTTAAAAGATTTTTTTAAAAAGTGTGGGATAACAAGGCAGGCATGACATTAGAGTTGATCAATACACTCACATTTCAACCTGTTTGTATGAGGCTTGATCTTACTCACTCACAATGATAGTCTACATAAACATAATAATAGTAACGTACAATATTGACATATGTGATATTCATGCGGTCAACACCCTAATAAGAGTCCCGCCATAGAAGTCTATGGTCACTACAGGTTACTATTACTCTGACTGAGGGTGCCTCATTGATTTTATTGCAATCTGCAGGGTTAAAAAATTGCTTACATGGCTGGGACTAAACTCACAACCTTGGATCTTTGTTCTCAGTGATTAACACATTTGGAAAAGTTGTGAGGCCCTTGATTGTTTTACTATCTCAGTGGCAAACACTGTAACTATTGTTTTGTTTTGGTAACAGACCCAATATATTTGCTTACCTTAGAATGAGAGGTCCTTAACTGAGGCCTTAGTATTACACCAAGAGAATATACCAGACATCTTGATTGAGAATTCAATTCAAAACTTTTATTGAGGACTCATTATCAGATCTCTCATTTGCCAATAAGTGTCTCGCCTACCATGGAGAACCGAGACCTTTCATTGGAGTGGACTTGATAAGATTCAGGGGTAAGGGATTGGATTAGCGGATGCTCAAAGGGCATTTATGCTGAAGAGTCCGCTTTCACTCCTTCAGTCCGTCAGACACTTTGTGGTACAACAACAACTCTCCGCCATGGGAACCCTTCTGTATAACTTTGGCTGCATAGAGTATTATTATTATTATTATCCTTTATTTCGACTTCTGCGTACAGATTTACACGAAATTGCACTTTATAAAAGTCTGGCCCCAACTCAGACCCCCACAGGGGGCTGAGGGGGTTACACAAAGAAGAATAAGATTAAACAAATCTAGGAAAAACAAATTTGAAAAACAAAACTGAAAAAGTGTCACATATCATAATCACTAGGATAGAAAGTCCTTTTCATCAGTTTCCTGATATTGTCTTTTGACCTTTCTCTTCCTGTCCAGGGCTCTCTGAGCAAACCAATGACTTCACCAATCCAATTCCTGGTTATTTGACGACCAATCTTGCTCCTGGACGCATCATAGCTGAACAGAAGACCCGGACAACGTCTTTTGGTGTAAGTGTTGATCATCTTTGAAGCTTTCAAGTCATTGTCAGATCCATAATAGAGCTTTAAAAAATAGCTCGCAGCGTTGAATTTCATCCATAAAGCTGAAGGGAGTCTTTTAGTAACGCGATTAATCAGGACGCGACTCATCCTCTGTTTGTAGTCTTTAACGACTAATCTGAGCCCTTTATAGTGGATACTTTCCACAAGAGACAAGTTTTTTCGGCTGAGGGATGGTGTGAGCCATACTATGCTGGCGTAATATAATAGAGACATTGCTTGTGCAGTGACAACTTTGATGGATTGGCTTAAGGAGAGCTTTCTTCGAATTAGTTTAATCCCATTGATAACTTTGATCAGTTTTTTCTTTACTGCTTCAAGGTGCTGTCTCCAATTCAGTTTGGCATCAACCAGTACGCCAAGGGCCTTCATACAGGCTTTAGATTGAACATCACTGTCACCAACTCGAAAACTGACCAATTGTTCATGACCGAAAACCACAATTTCCGTCTTGTTATCATTGACCACCATGCCGATCTCAGTAAGATCTTGGATATGCATGTTGATGGTGCGGGACAGATTCAATTTGCAGTCTTCAGTGTTGTCAGCCGGTATGATCACATATGAATCATCCGCGTAGGAGAGTTTTTCCGCTTGTACTTTTTGCATAGCTTTATTGACATACAAATTAAAGAGCACAGGGCCCAATACGCTGCCCTGAGGACAGCCTCTTTCAAGAACTCTACTAGATGACCTTCCACTGCCAACGGCCACATGGAAGGATCTATCAGACAAGAAGTCTATTAATTGGAACATTATGTCAGGTGGAATGTCATTTTTCAACAGATGGTAAAAGGTGTCCGACCTCAGCATATCAAATGCACTAGACAGGTCTAATGAGTATACTCCTACTGTTTTCTTGTTTTCTAGATGACTGGCAATGAGGTCCTTTAACTCAATTAGGCACGTCGTGGTGGATCTACCTTTTCTGAATCCATGCTGAGAATCTCCTACCATGGAACCATAATTTGGGAGCTTTTCCAGCCTGTTTAGAATGCATCTTTCGTATAGTTTACTCATGGCACACAGGTTTGAAACGGGTCTATAATTTTTGTGGTACAACAGATCACCTTTTTTTGGAACTGGTGTTACCTTAGCGATTCTCCAATGAGGTGGAAAAGTTTTGATCTTGTTTATAACTGAATGCAATTTTGCAAAGTCTATATCAGAGAAAATTTTTATCGCTTTCATAGGCACACCATCGACACCACAGCTTATTTTTGGCTTCGCAGACTTTAGGGCCATGCTTAGTTCCTCAGCGGTGTAAGGATTAAGATCGACATCTTCTAATTCTGGAGGGTTAATCCTGGTGAGGTTTTTCGTCAATCCTGTTATTTTCTTCTCAAAATGATCTGCCATAATATCAGAAAGTTCTTGAGCTTCTTCCACAATGATCCCATCTTTTTTCAATTTTAGGTCAGTTCTGGTCTTTTTTCCCAATTGTCTGCCAACGCAGTCCCAAAAGCTTTTAGGATTGGGAGTTTCAGCCTTAAGTTGGAAGTTTCTTTTTGTCTCTCTTGCGATGGTACGTTTTAGTTTCTTGGTTAATTCCTTCACCATTAGAGCCAGTTCAGGGTAAGGCTCTTTTTTATATTCCCTGAATAGCCTATCTCTTTTCTTCTTAATTTTTTCAATCCTAGGATTAATCAACTGAGTATCGGTTCTAGTTCTCATTGATCTATCGGGGCACAGCTTATCGACTGTTTTCCCCATGAAATCTTCAAATGAAAGCAGGTCTGTCACATTCTCAGGGCCATATTTCTCATAACATTTTAGCATACATCTGTGGCTCAAACGTGTCCAGTCTTTTATGACTGTTTTGACTGTGGTTCGTTCAAACTCTAGATGAATTTTAGCTTTGATTAAATGATGATCGCTGGTGTATTGAGAAAGAACAGCTCCTGAGACCCTTTCATTCACATTAGTAAGTAAGAGATCGAGGGTTGATTCTTCAAGGTTATAATTGCCATCTTTGAGAACGAGACGACTTCTTGTTGGCTTTTTAATGATCTGAGAGAGGGCATAGTCAATTGTGAGTGAGGATAATTCTGTTCCAGGATGAGTATTCAGATCTCTACGAGGATCAATGTTAAAATCCCCAATTAGTGCAATGGATTTGTCAGTATTGCATACCCTTCTGAGAGTGTCAAACAGGTACTTGACGGGGCATCTGTCAGGTCTGAAATTTTTAAATCCTCTGTACAACCCACAAATTCTGAATTGATTATTTTCCAGGACAATAATGTCCAGGTCCTGTCCCTCAAGACTTGCGTTTCTCACAAAAAAAATACCGTCTTTGATATATACAATTGTTCTGGCTCTGATCAGTGCTAATGTACTGGCAATTTCTAATTTATAACCCTTGACATTCATGAAATCAATGTGATCAGATTTAACTTCAGCTTCTAGCACAAAGAAAATATCTGGCTTGTGTTTTTTTATGATCAAGTCAATTGTATCTTTTTTTCCAGGCTCGCCATTCATGCAGTTCCAAGAAAGGACAATCATTATGACGGTATTTAATTTTTATTAAAAAAAAAGAGAAGCTCAGTTTTGTCATTGATACAATCAGAAATAAATTTTGAGCAATGGAGAAATTAAAATAACAACAATCTTAGATCTGTGGTTAGTATCCACTACGGGAGTAATTTTGTCCACGGTTGTATGCAAACTCATTCCATGTGAATTCTAGATTATCATATCTTTTCTCACAAACCTTCTATTATAAAATTCCACATTTTGTAAAAAATCATGATTTTCCACATTTCTTTATGATGGCTGAGGTTTTGAGCCTACATGGTTCTGCTCATCAGAGCAGAAATCCATTCAACAGAAAAAAATTGTCTTAATTTGTATTTGCTCTATGATCTATTCACATAACAATTACAGATAATGAATTATTCTATTCTCACAAAAAACCAACTTTATCAAGTGTTTGATTTTTGAAAAATAAATAATGTTTCAGAGTTTTTTCAACTCCCCTTTTTTCAAAAGAGTAAGGCCCAGAATTTCACACCCTGATGGTTTTTTTGGAACCTAGATCAAAGCAGTCTGTTGGAATGAAAACAAGAAAGGAGGTGAATTCCAGTTTAGCAGTTTTGAAATAAGAAAAAAAGCAATACTCTTTATGTCATTCTAAGTCACATCTTTGAAGGCTCATTCATGTAGAAGGCCAAACTTATGTTACTGCAAAAATGCAGCACAAAAAAAGTTTTCAGCAATTCAAAAGGCCAGAAAGTTTGTTGCATTTTAGGGTTATTTGAAATAATATCCTCAATCCAAATTATATCACTTCTCTCAATCACAATCTCTCTCAAATTGGTAGGTTGTCCCGATGAATTGTCCCACTGTACGCTCATCTGGCTTTACGACAAGCTTTTCTTGCAATTTACGATGCTTAAATGTTAGTGCTCAATTCTTACTACATTCCTGTTAAAGTCACTTCGGGCTTGTTTCTCGCTCCCACCTACTTCAGGTCACATCAAAACAGGCTGCCATTACTGTTTTTCATTCCCACCTGTTATTGTTCTTTGTCGCCAACAATTTACCCGCTTCGCTCTAGCCCTCATTTTTAATCTCACCATTTTGTATATAAAGTGTTGCCCTTCACCCAATAAACAGTTCAGTATTGATTCTTTTCTTTATTGGGAAGGTGATTACAAGGTAAACCCGGGTTTAAAATCGATTCCATTTTTAAAGTTCTTATCAATGTTTGTCAGTAAATCAAAAATTATCTTGTGCAATAAATCTTATTTTTGGACTTAGGGGTATACCTTATTATCTCAAAAAAGGTGATCATGACATAAACATAAATTTCAGGCCCTTCACTAAAATGGCTCTCACAGAGAGGAAAAATAATTTTCCATTCACTTTTATTATTTAATACCAAAACTAGAACTAAGCTCTAGATGTTGTTTTCATTTTTCTTCAAAACTTTGACACAAAGCCATAAAGAAAAGAGGCATTTCTTTGACTTTTATTTCTTCAAAGAAAGTTGACTGTCTCAGCCAAAAGATCCAGGAGATTGTCTTTTTCAGATTCAGTAAGTCTAATCATTTCCCAACAGCAACTATCTCCCATATCTTTGTTCAATCTCTTGGACAAAGGTCATTTATCTGCTCAAGTTGTCTTCTCAGCACATTGTGGCAATTATCTGCAACAAAAGCAACACAATAAAGAACATTCAAATAACAAAAAACAGATGCCTGCAATGCTGCCTACCTCTCTTTATTAATTAAAGAGGCCTCTTACTTTCTATTAATTGGTAAGTTGAAGGAAACATCTGCTTTCTAAAAGCTTCAAAGAGATAATGACTTAACAGAAAGGTTGCTGTAGCTTAACTTCAAGGGGTTGCTGTTGCCTAATGGTACAGCGTCTGACACAGAAAAAAGGCAGCCGAAGGTTCATGGTTTCAACTCTTGCTTTTAACTCTTTAGTGATTGGTAAGCTGAAAGAAACATCTGCTTTGGAACGGCTTTAAAGTGATAATGACTTCACAGAAAGGTTGCTGTGGCTTAACTTCGTGGAGTTGCTGTTGCCTAATGGTACAGCATCTGACAGGGAAAAAGGCATTCTAAGGCTTCTGGTTTCATCTCTGATCTTTAAGTTTCAACTCTGACCTTTAACTCTGAAAACTGAAAAAAACATCTGCTTTATAATAACTTCAAACCTAACAATGACTGAAATTGCTGACCCTGCAAGAAAACTAACTACCTTTCAATATAAACTCATAAAAAGTTACTGAAAATGTTGATTTGTCTAATGAGGGTTCGCCTAATGTCATTTTGCCTACTATGTCAATTCGTCTAACGATGGTTCGCCTACTATGTCTGTTCGTCTAACGGACGGTTTGCCTACTTTGTCAGTTCAACTATTATGTCTGTTCACCTAATCAGCATAGGGTTAGGTCTAACCTAATCAGCAGATATGTCCCCCTCCCCTACATGGTTTCTCATTAATCATTCTGAAATTTTTTTAGACAAAAAATTTCATTTTTTGGAAAAGTAGTTAATGGTTCTCAGATAAGATTTTGACACAAGTGCAAACAAACTTTCACCTTCAGATTGGAAAAAATCATCAAATTGCTTCCCAGGAAGAAGAAAAAAGTTGCTGTCTTTGTGTCAAGATAAGTTTTACAATATGTCTTCAAAGTCAAAAATATGAAAGTGATTTGCAATTATACTTTACTCCTTGCTTATGAGGAGTACACACAGACATTCTCAAAGTATTTACATTAGCATGCCTGATGCTGTGGTCTGAAGAGAGCGAGTGAGTCAAGATGCAAAACCCAGTGATGACCTTCACAACCAAAAAAAGAATCAATATCGAACTGTTTATTGATAGAATGGCAGACCTTGGCCAGCTGGATCAAGAATGTGATGAAGGCAGTCAAACATTGGCGCTGGCTGATCCGTGGATTGAGTATACTGTATGCTTAAAGTACCAAACAATTCAGGAATGAGAAAACAAACAGCAGCCTGTTTTGAAATGACTTAAACGGGATATTGCACGTTATCATGGAAGAAGTGACTTAAATTGAGTGCAAACTATGATAATATTTGTAAAATTAAAGAGATGACAAATATAGATTGCGTATGTATGAATAATTCTAGGGTCCCCGAACCGGCAAGGATTCACTTGATACTTTTTTGTTTACTTTCAGGGCCAATTTCTTACCCGGAATTATCTTATCCCATAAGCAAAAACTCTCAAAAGCTGAATCCGTGCCTGTACCGGGATCCTGAATTTTGCCTGCCTTGCTTGCAGGGATACGAGCACTTTATATTTCTTGTCTCATTGCTGTGTAAAACAGACTTATGTGCTTACTGGCTGCATGGGTTCCAGCTTTGCCAGTGATAAAATCAGCCCAGGGAGCATACTGAGATTCAAACACTCTTCGAGCCTGTGGCAAGGCCATAGACATTACATACATAGAATGCACCTCCCTGCCTACGCTTCAGGAAAGATTTTCTCCATAGTAATTTTGGGTTTAGCAACAGCTGAAACCCTGCAGCTCAAGTGGGGTCAGCTGT
>Ga0194133_10006990_pt1 | contig 13662 bp, 8 predicted proteins | sample TA2KigOf40mmetaG_FD_155448 | JGI IMG/M metagenome (GOLD analysis project Ga0194133, IMG submission 155448) | Freshwater microbial communities from Lake Tanganyika, Tanzania - TA2015055 Kigoma Offshore 40m | ecosystem: Environmental > Aquatic > Freshwater > Lake | place: Tanzania: Lake Tanganyika...
CCTTTCTGATGTGCATCTACTGCATGATTGAACCAGGCCTTGCAGCACAGCTTGCCGTAGCCTAACGATACAGGACTCGGCTGGGAATTCCACCTAAGGATTGAACTGTCAGTGGTTCAATCCCGGGGGCTGACCTTTGACCCCGTGTGGGTAAAACCATCAAAAAAAGACCCAAATCTCAGCCAAAAAAAGCTTGCAATACACCTTATAAAAAAGAGGTGTCCTGCCCAGGACTCTTGTAATTTGGTAGGGTGTAGCACTTTTTTTAGCAACCTGAGGTCAGAGGATCAAACCACTGCAATAATAGGATAAGATATTTTCACTTATATTTGTTAATTTTTTTATACAGACAAATGAAAATCGAACTGAACTTGCTCCAACAGATATTCGACTCAATTCAACATATATCAGGTAGAAGAATCAGATCAGATAAAAATGGTGGATTTTTTCATTTCAACATTCCTATATTTATTGGAATCAATTTACCCTGTATGAACTTCCAAGAAGCTCCTTTTTTTCAAAATGTCTCTATTGAAGATTTACTGAAGAGTGAAATGAGTTTTTCAAAAAGGCAGAAAAGTTTTCAAGAACCATATTAAAAAGTTGACCACAGCTAAAAAATGCACTTGCTTTTACAAAACTTATCCTGTTTCAGTGTTTACATAACATGGATGTACCTTGTGGTCATGTATATTGTCCCATTCGCCTCACTGGCGGTGTTGAACATGAGAATCTACATACAGGCAAGTTGAAAAACTTTATGTCCAAAGTATGTTTTAACAGGAAGAGATGAGGTGAAAGGTTTTATTTTAGGTGAGACGTGCTAACGCTGAACGTGCAAAACTATCGCGTCTTCAACAACGCGAGATTGGGATGGCAACGATGCTCATCTGTGTGGTCATGGTCTTCTTTGCCTGCAATGTTCTTGCTTTAGTGGTCAATGTTCTTGAGGTTTGTAAGAAACATTGTCCTTTCTTTTTGATTGAATGAAAAGATGCAAAACTTTTTTTTTACTTGACCTAATATCCTTAAAAGTTTTTCCTTGACTCTATTTCCAATTTGAAAAGACTTCTTTTTTTCTTTGAACTCAACTCTGTCTTTAAATCCTAAGCAGTGAGATGAAAAGGTTTCGATTTTTTGATTAAATGTTTGAGCTGATGGGAATACATCTTCAAATGTTGTTACTATTTTCAGTAACAAAAATAACATTTCAGAAAATGGGGCCAATATAAATACAAAGTTTATTAGAGATTTTTAATTACTTAGATAGGAATAACATTATCTGGTAACTTGATACCTCAGGCTGTATTCCAAACCATGGTTCAGGAATCTTTGAAAAATTCTTCAGAAACACTTAGGGTAATTGGGGTCTGGTTTGCAAGTTGTTATGGTATCAGGCTGGAACATGAAAGTCATGTGGTGCATCTGGCAACCCTTAACCCCAGGTTGATACAAAATCACAAAAAATTCCATAGCATCCTTGTTTCAAAGATTGAATAAGTAACTTGCAGTGACTGTTTGTAAAGTTGCTTACAATGTGTAAATCATCAAGCAATTAAGTCTGTTATGCTGCCTTAAATTTTCTCCATTATATACCTAACTCTATCCTTTGAAATTTGACATTGAGGTCTTTGCCATAGCCACAAGAACCCAAAATAAACCACATCAGTAAACCTGAGCCTTAAATAGCTACACTTAATGAGGTTGAAAATACTACTTTAAAAATAACAATAATTTGTATTTTCTAAGAATTAAGTAGATTTGCATTTTTTTGTACTTAATTCAAAAAATGGATGCTGCCGTGGATGTTATTGTCATCCTTGTATTGTCGGAAGCGCACGCATTGGGAATCGAGCGAGTGAAGAGTTAGAATCTTTAATATTGTAGATTTTTGCCTCGCAAAGGGAGCATTATGTCATCTGTCTGTCTGTCTGAAATTTTTCCAGAACACTCTACACATAGTGCGCAAACGAGTACGTGGCGCTAACGTGTCATGGACGGACTGGAGACATGCTTAGACTAGCGTAGAAAAACCTCCATATCTCAGCCCCCAGACCAAATTTTAAAAATCCCCTTGATAACTTTTTTAACATCAATATGGGAAGTGTGTATGCAAAATTTCAACTCTCGAGCTTTAAAACTGCGGGAGAAGTTTGAGGTGATGGAAAGACGGGAGGGCAGATGACACGATTCTCCCCTTTACGTATATGTGTGTGGCAAAAATCTACCATGGTAAAAGTTCTAATTCGCTTTGCATGCTCGCTCGTGGAGTATAAGTGTTTGAATGTGTGGTCTTTATTCTTATGCATTGGTATTGATATTCAGGAGAAATATGGTTGCTCTTTTAGTTTGAAAACACAAGAATATTATTTTTCTGACCTAGCAAAAATTTCTTCACTTTTTTCTAGTGGAATTTTCACAAAGAAAGCCTTTTTTGGAAAATAAATACTTCTTTTTGCTTTGAAATTAAAGTTCTCTTCAAGAGCCATTTGAATTTATGAAGCCTTTTGATCCTGGCACTTTGTAGATTTTTTTCCCTAAAAGAACACAAAGGGAAATTAAAAAATGTGACAAATAGTTAACTTTCTTCTTTTTTCATTCTTCATATTGATTGTTTTCTATTATACCATGTTGAAAATCGATTTTTATTTCTGAGTATATGAATTGCGTAATTTATTTTTCCAGAGCCTTTTCACTTCAGAATGTTATAAAAAGGTTAAGGACAAAAAATTTGATTGGTTTCATTTGAAATGTTGATTGGTAGAGAGACAATTACCTGCACACATCACATTCCAGGATAATATCTTTAACCTTGAATACACATGAACCATATTTCCCTTGTGTGCTTATAAACAGAATTGGCCTGCTAGATTCAAAGTATTCCTTTTTATCCTCTACAGAATGATACCAAAAACATATTTACAGCCTATCCATTCTGTGTTCCCAATTTCAATCAATTTCATCATGAAATATATGAACTTGACTTTCACTTTTTTTATTTGATGACCTCCTGTTTTCTTCTTTTGTTTGCATTTAATACACTTGATGTGAAAGACAGGAAGCTAGGTTTTATGACCTTCATTGTCACACACAGAGGGAAAATTGGACAACCAAGACTTACCAAGTTGGCTAGGAATGTTAAAAGACATTACCAGCAAATGGAGTAATAAAATCTTCAACAGCAACACATTAAGAATCTCAAAGAGGCATATTTTGCGAAACACTAGATGATATCATATTTTACATTTCTACAGTTGTGGAGGAATTGGTGCTTTCCTGTTTATTTGACTCTAATTTTTTACATGGAAGTCAAATTTCATTTAGACAACCTGCATAACACAAATATATATATATTTCATATTTTATTTTCACCCTCTATTGTTTTTGTTTCAAGGGAGGCCAGATGTTTCTTGAGCAATAAATCAACCTGACACAACTATTTATTTAGACAATAGAAAGACAGGAGCATCTTTACTATTTCCACAACATTTTTGGTTAAGGGGAAAGAGAAATTTTCAGTTCAAATTCCCCATCTAAAACTTTTTGTGTGCTAAAATATGACCTTTTTTATTTTATAGTTGATGACCATTGCCATCACAGCCTTGACTCAGATTTCTAACCTTATGGTGACACTCAACTCATCAGTTAACTTCATCATCTACTGTATATATGGGGAAAAATTTAAGAGACTATTTTGTGCAATCTTTTGTAGCAGGTGTGGAGGAGCAAGGAGAGACAATCTGGTAAAATTTTCATCAAAAGTTTAGTCCATCTTTTCAAGCCAAAGGAACTGTAGATGGCACTAAAAAAAGAAAAACATGTTTTTCATCAAATCTGATAACTTTCCCAAACTAGTTTGGCACCAAACACTCAGTTTTTCTTTGTTGACACATGTTTTATCAAAGTAACAGCTTGCTGAGAAAGAGATATTGAGGTTTGATCCCTGCCAAGAGAAATTGTTTTTGACCCCTGGGTCAGACCTAATCGATCATATATATGGGCTAGTTATTCAATCACCACATCAATTTTATTACTTTAAAGGCTCATCCCTTTTCTAACATCCAATCTACATCTTTACAAGAGGCCTGCAATAGACCTAAAATTATGTCCAGGGCTACTGCACACACTATTACTACCTTGACTGAGGATGCCTTTTTGAAATTGAGGATTTCACATTTCCCTTAAAAGTCATCAAACTAGTGAACAATTCTGACTCAAGGATAGCAAATAATATCTTAAGAAATGCAACGTACATAAATGACCGACGACTAGGAAGAGGCTAATTCATTTGTAGATCGAGACGCGAAATGGAGAAGAGAATCTACCAAATAGACTCAATATTTTTAATGAAATCGACTTAGACTGGTTGGGAAACCCTACTGATGATTGTCTTATAGGGTCAACCTCAAGAGATAATTTTTCATTCAATAATTGATACAACCATTGCTGACGTGTCTTGATTTTGTATTTTAATTCTACTGCACCAATGCTCCCTAGCAAGGATGCTTGGTGCATATTCCCGGCTTTTTAAAAGTATAATGTATTGTATATATGTTGTAAGATGAGGCCCAAGATAAGAATACAAATTTCAAAACAGTTCATCACACTTTCTTTCACTCCCACACTCATCCACACGTTACAATAGCTCCCTGGAAGCGAAAGACGTGTTCTTTTAAAACTACCAAGCAAAGGTCTCCATTTCCTTTGGCCAATCCCAATGGTTACTCATGACTCGGGCCCTTCTTATATGAAAGCTGTCATTTCCTAGATAAAGCAGTACTGTGCTGATTCTTTTCTTGATTGGCAATCTCATCACTTGGTTTTATAAACACGCTTATGGCAACTACGTTAAGCTCTCCAGAGCAGAACACATGTCTAACTGTCAACTCTGATAAAATAAAACAAAAGTTCATTAAACTCAAAAATAGTAATGATTATATTTTTGGACTGAAATTTCAATTTCCTTCCACTTTTTCATCATTTAAGTGCAAAATGTGAAATTTGACTATCAATTTGGAAAATATGAAAAAAACTTCTGAAAAATTTGCTTTTTCCATTTTGAACTGTTCTTATTAATACTCCTTCTTAAAATGCTGATGGAAGATCAAACCATTTTTCATGCAAAAAAAGAACTTTTTTCTTCCCAGCAAAGTTCTTCTACTCAAAATTTTATAAAGCTTGTAGCTTATAGATCTTTTTTTAGCCCACTTGACAAATTATTTCTGAAATAATGGATGATAAAATATTCAATCTCTTGAGTTTGTAATTCTTGAATCAGCTCAAAACCAAATTTTCAGTGTAATTTATATGGCTATGAAAGGTTCATCCATCTTCTTAATTGGCTTTGGTTTTTTGGAAAAGATAATTTAAAATATTAAGCTTTTTGTTTCAGGTCATGTTACGTCGATACACAACAACAAGGTAATTTGGAAAATTAGGTTTTTTTTGCCAAGACTGAATAAGCTAACAAATGTGGCACTAAATCTCAATGATTAACAAGATCCTAGAATTAAAAAGTTATTTGGTAATGTGAATGGCTTGGAAATGAGATATTGGTTTTTTTATCTTTAGTGAAGTCCAGGACGCCATAATGGGTGCATTACAGCCCTCACTTTTTGGGTTGGGTTTGACACTTTTAATGGTTCCATGCCTGAGATTGAAAGGCCGAGATTAAAACCCTTAGATCTTACTTCCAGCCAAATAGATACCCTACCATTATAGCTTATAGGCCACTTTCATCCTTTCCCTAAAAAAAGCTACTCAAAACCCTTTTAGACCGAAGTTCCAGATCTCAAAGATTTTTTCTAACCTTCCCTAGTATGGGGTATAGGGTATTTTATATTTGTTGAACATTATAGTCCCCACTTTTTGGGTTGGGTTTGGCACTTTAAATGTTTTATTGTGGTTCCGCGCCTGAGATTGAACTGCCGAGATTAAAACCCTTAGATCTTACCCCCAGCCAAATAGATACTCTACCATTATAGCTTATGGCAATACCCAGACCACTTCCATCCTTTCCCCAAAAAAAGCCACTCAAAACCTTTTTAGACCGAAGTTCCAGATCTCAAAGATTTTTTCTAACCTTTCTTAGTATGGGGTATAGGGTATTTTATATTTGTTGAACATTATAGTCCCCACTTTTTGGGTTGGGTTTGGCACTTCAATGTTTTATTGTGGTTCTACACCTGAGATTGAACTGCTGAGGGTCAAACCCATAGATTTTATATCCAGCCAAATAGATACCCTACTGCTAAATAGGCTAAGGCAACCCTGGCCACTTTCCTCCTTTCCCCCACAAAGCCATCCCAAACCCTTTTAGACCCAAGTTCAAGGTCTCATAGATTCCTTCTAACCTTGGTGGACCAGGGGCTACCATACTCTAATGGCTAAATGAACAAGATGATAATTGAGATCAATGGCCAAGGTTTGAGGTACATAACCTGGCAATCACCCAGAATAAGATAAAATAGGTACCTCAGTCATAATTATTTATTGAAGTGACTCTTTGAAAGCTGTTGATTGTGCATCAACATCAAATAAGTTTGGAAGATAAATTGAGATTCTTGTGAAACTAATAGCCCTTCTACTTTCCTGAGTCAAAGTCATTTGGATATCTAGAAGGCTGTAATTGACAGACCCATTTTCCATTAAATCACTTTTTCTTTCCAACATAGAAGAAAGTTTTGTTTTGATAATACATTTACAAAGTCATATAACTTTTTTTTAACAAACATATTATATTTCAAAATTAGGGGTTGTGCATCCAGTGACAGCCGGAATGGGTCCCTTCGATTATTTGGAGGACGTCCAAGTCGTCCCAATGCTGAGTATTCATCTAGAACAAGACAAGTAAACTTTTTTTAAGTTCATTTCATTGAGAGCTTTTATTTAATATCATGCTTTAAAAGGAGGGTATAGATAGAGATACCTCACTAAATAATATATTATAGTAAAATCACCTTAATTTTTATCATAAGAAAAAATTGTCAAACCATAGATTTTTTGATAAAAATGGCTAGAATAATTTGAAACAATATTTCTACTTTTCAAGGCATCTCTTAACAATATGAAAACTGACTTTTTTGCCAACTGATTATAATTCATTTTAACTTGAATGCAAATTTAAAAAGTATGGAAAAACTTTCCTTCTTCTATATAACAGGCTTTTTTCAACAGAAATAGACAGAAATAACTTTTTCAGAAGGTAAAAAGGCTCTTGGAATAATTTCAACTTATCGCTGAAAAATTACCCTCCTTTTATTTAGTGGAAAATATTTCAATCCAACAGAGAACCAACTCTTTTTTGTTTTAGAATATTTTGCCACTAAATATTAGCAGTCATAAAAAAACCTTGGCAAACCTCAGGCCTATACCCAGTGCTAGGTTCTCAGCCTGGTTCGGCCTCCCAGGCATTGGGTCTTAGGACTCTTTGCAATGCCAAACCTCACTTGGCTATTATTTTATACTAAGAGAGAACTGTTGAAAAAAATGGTCAATTAGTTGATTAGATTTGGAATAGCTGGCCCCTTCAGGATGACACTTTAGGATAAGGATTTGCTGTTTTCCAGCTTTGCTGTAAATCAACATGAGAAGGTCCAACTATGAGTGGTAAAGAGGGGTTAGAAATTCCGCATAATATTATTGTAATAAGAGATAACAATATGAGATGAAATTCATTGCCTTATATGACAAATGCATTCTTTTTGAATGAGTCAGGGTGGTCAAGTTGTATGTAGCTTGAATTCTATCCCAGCAACCTGGGATCGGCTCCCACCTGGGTAAAACCATAAAAAAATATCAAAAACCACCTAGTGTGCCTTTGATGACCGCAAGTCGCATGGTGTACTTAAAAAATGATTTAAATTTTTTTGCAATGTTAATGAAGAAGTTTTTTCCAATTTGCCAAGCTGATTTGAGAAAGACAACCAAGTGATACAGAAAAAAGTAATTTACAGAAGTGGGATTCAATAATTCTATAACTTGCTATCATAATTGACAAACAAATTTTTACTGAATGCAATTTTTCCACCAATATTTTCCCCAAAAAGGATTGGGTAACCTAACCTAACCTAACCTAACCGAACATAACCAAACATAACCTAGCCTAACCTAACCTAACCTAATCAACCTATATTTGCTAACCTAACCTAACCAACCAATCCTATACTAACCTAACCTAACCAAACCAAACCTAACCTAACCTAACCAAACCTAACCTAACCTAACCAAACCTAACCTAACCAAACATAACCTAACCTTACCTAGCCTAACATAACCTTGCCTAACCTAACCTAACCTAGCCTAACCTAACCTAACCTAACCTAACCTAACCTAACCTAACCTAACCTAACCATAAACTCATTTTACCAATTTAGGGAAAAACTCATAGTGCCCCCAGAGCAATTGAGAGTCATATGCCCCAAAATCCATTATTTTGCTCCGAAATTGATTTAGTTTTCTGGGATAAATATCAAGCCGGTATTTTTCTTCATGTAGAATCCTATGTTAGCATTTTTGAGACAAAGTGGCAAATTTATTTACCTTTCACTTAATCATGAACTTCTTTTTTACTTAGGCTTACGTTGATGCTTCATCCTTTTATGAGAATGACACTGCCCCCACCCCCACCAGCCTACCCCTGCATGGCAAGAGCAACTCAAGTGGCAACAACAGCTTGGTCAAAAATGGAAGTACCTTGAGGGCTGACATTGAACCTGCTGTTGATTCAACCAGAGAAAAAAGGGTCACAATGAACTTTTTGAGTGTGAGCAGACCTGCTAGTAGAACACATTTGGCTCTAACAGAGTCTTTCTCTTCAAAGAGGTCCACATCTTGCAAAAACTTTAATGGAATTTTAAGGTGAGAAATAAATCCACATCCTGATGAAGTGAACATTAAAATTGAAATATTGAGGTGCATCTTTTAAAGCAATCAAGAATTCATTTAAAATTCCATCCAACTTGAGAAAATACTTAAGGAAGAAGATTTATTGAAAAAGAAAAAATAAAAATCAGAAATAGCATCACAGTTTAAGGCCTTTAGATTCATTTGTAGATGAAGTGATGATTACACTGCAAATGTCACTTCATAGTACAAATACAAAGAAGTCACTCTTATGTAAGTGAAAGAGAGAAAAATAGTTTATGCAATTGTTTGCTATACAGAGAGCCTACAAGAAACTTGAAGTTGGAAAGATCTTCCAGCAGTTATAGTGCTGTCCAACATCATAATGATGATTACAAGGTAAAAAAAATTGATTCAGAGTCAAACAAGATATTGATATTGAATTGTATATAGCCTGACCTTCATGTCACTTTGAGTGTGACAAGGTGTGATGATGATGACCTTTCAGACAATGTCAAAGTAATTCATGCAAGTGCCAGTACTGGTCAAAGACAAAAATTGAATCTACATCCATCTAGCAGACATCACAGACATCATCTGGTAAGTTCTAATTCTATCAATGTTGAAAAACAATCAAAGGTATCTGGAAAGTATTTGATCCCTGATGCTGCCAACCTTAAAACCAGTTTTTGCAAACTCCATCAAATTTATACTTTCCAATCACAAAAGACAGAGTTTGTTCCTGGGGGGGAAGCAATCTTAACCTTGTAATGCTACAAATTTATAAAATTTGCTCTTCCCAGTGGAAAAAAGGCTTAAAGTTCACAATTTCAAGTACAGAGCAGGCTCTATTTGAATTAATAAGTACCATTTGCATCTCACAAAACTACCAAAGAACATTTTGAGCTCTTGACTTGGCTTAAAAGCTTATGGTATCTGGGAGGTGCTTGATCACTGGCAATGCCAACCTAAACTCCAGATTGCCACAAATCCATTGAATTTTTGCTCTCTTATCAAAAAAGGCCTTTAGTCCACATATTGAAAGTATAAGCCTAGCTTTCTGATAATTGGAATATCCTCATTTATGCCGCCTTGACCTGATGGTCATGGCACTTGGCTGGGGATCTGAGGGTCGTGGGTTCAAACCCTGGCAGGAACCTCCAGGCAATCTTTGACCCGAGATTGACACCAAAAATGCGACAAATATTCCCAGCCAGATTAAAAAGTGTGCCTCAAATGATAAACTTACCAAGGTCTATTATTAAAAATGTTATGCAACTTGACTAGGTATACAAGCAAAAAAAATGAAGAATCTAGGCAGAATTCTATTTTGGCTCAAGACATTCTAGCATCAGATAGCAACAAACATATGCCTCTATGTTAAAAAAAGGTCTTTAAAAATGCTCAGTGGGCATTTTACCCTAATTAATTACCACAAATTGACAAAATGGGTAAATCTCTGTGGCTTCGTCTGGATGATTATCATAAGCTTAAGATTTTTGCCTGCAAGTTTCCTTGGCACTAGAGATGGGCCCTGACCCGACCCGACCAGAGCACACTTTTGACCTGCAGTAAATAAGAGGCTGACCGAGTTATGACCCAACCCGAAGAGATTTTTTGTTGATCCGAAGGGAATAAAATTGAAAAATTTGGGATTTTTAGGGTAAATCTTCCAAACCCAAACCAAAGGTTGCTGACCCGACCCAGACCGAGCAACAAAAAATTGACCCAACCTGACCCGGGTCAAAAATTTTTGACCCAGTCCCATCACTACTTAGCACTCATACATAAGTTACAAAATGATTTCTACTTATGGTAAAAGGTATCTTTTAAGATAAAATAATTTAAAATTAGTATCAACATGAGTTTGCCTAAACACTAGTTCACTTACCTACCAGTTTGCCTACCTGCCTGTGCGCCTACCCACTACATAAAATTACAGGTTCGCCTTCTCGTAAAAAAATTATTTGCCTTACTTGAGGGCCCATTTTATTGCTAAGCTATATTAACCAAACCTAATTTAACCTTTCGGGCCTAACCCTGTCGGTCTCATAATCAGGGCCTAACCTGGGCCCGGGTTGGGCCAGGTAGGCAAACTAGTAATCTTATTTAGAAGGTATAGGAAACTGGTAGGTAGGCGAACGGGTAGGTATGCGAACTAATAGGTATGCAAACTAGCAGGTGGGCAAACTGCTGGGTAAGCGAACTAGGGGGGAAGTGAACTCTACTTTAATCATCAAATTAAATAATGTTTAAACATGAGGTATTGTGCCTAGGTTACACTTTCTTAATGAACTGAAAAACTATTTACAAAATTTTTTCAAACTAGCACCACAGTTGCCATCCTCGGGATCGGTGTCAAAGGTCAGTTCACATGAAAGCATCAGATCAACAAATCCAATCCAAATCCATGGAAGATGCAACATGCCAAACAGATGAAGTCAGTCCTAATCATGTTGCCTTTAACTGTTCAATTGAAAAACTTCTCTAAGAAGAATTTTATTTATTAAAGCAACTTTTTTTTGCATTAGCATTTTATATTATTGTCAATTTCCCATGTTCTTGTAAGAAACTTAACTTTGGAATTTCATTTTGCCTTAATGGCCAGAAATGTTTACCCTTTACATTTGCATAATAGCTTTTCCCTGTACTGTTTACCCATGCTGAACCCAAATAATTCTTTTTTATGTTATCAAACATCAACAGAAATGTTATCTCAATTGATATTGCTTAAAAAAACATTTACTAAACATGACCAAAAATTTTGATTATATTTTCCTTCAGTTTAAACCCTTGAGAATTTTTTTAACAGTATGTGTGTTTGTAAGTTAAATCTTGTTGAAAAATTTAACTAAAATTTTACTGTGCTCAAATGTGTTTTATTAAGGCATTCAATAATTTCTTAATAGTACAAAACATTAATCACAGTTAACACAGGGAATGTGGGATGGATCTCTCATCGAGAAGTACTTAAACCTGACTTTCTCTTTCTTATGCCCTTCCTGTGGAGGTAAAGCACGAAGTGATAATGAAATGCTTTAATTACCTTCATTGTGAATAAATGAAAATATTACAAAAAGAGCTGACAGAGAATATCAAGCCAGGGTGGGGTACAATACATAATGCAACCATTAACGAAGTCAGAGATGTATGAGTCTGAAAGACTAAAAACTACTCTTTGCTATTAAGCAAAATTGTGCTTCTTTGGTAAACAAATTTCTAAAGATTGTTTGTCCTTATTGAGTAACAATGACAAAGTGGCTCATCCCAGACCATAACCCAGCTGACTCAGGTTTGACTCCCACCCAAGTCAATACGAACGTCTAATGAGTCGGATGCTGTGGTCTAAAGATGAGAGGTGAAAATCCAGTGATGACCTCCGCAATCAAGAAAAGAAACGGTACTGAACTATTTATTGACAGAAGGGCAGAGCTTTGCATACAGAAATGGGACCAGAATTTTCTGGTTAATTGGAAGAGGGTGAAATGTTGGCGCCAAGACTAACAAAAGGAGGGAATGAAAAACAATAATGGCACCCTGTTTGGAATGAGCTACATATGGAGGGTACGAGAAACAAGAATGCAGCCTGTTTGAAATGACTTTAACATGTGAAATAACCCTAAAATATTGTTAGGTGAATGGAAAGTAAAAACTGGGAATGAGCGCATACTTCCATATATTGACCAACAACAAAAAATGAAAAATATGGGAAACCCACAATGGCAGACTATTCATTCTGTATTATTTCCTGTCATACTTTCTGTAGTCTTACAAAGTTCTCAAGCCATAACAAATGTAAATGGAATAGTTAAAAAAAATGAATGTAAATTTGAGTGAATCTGAGGAAGGAAATTAAAATTATTATTTATCAATGAAAAATGGTTGAATATGGTTTATTACAAAAACACTTACTTGATATTTACTGTGAAAAACCTCAGAGATTCTTGATTTTTAAGAATTATCCTTTTTTCAAAACCTCTTTAGGGTTTTTTAAGCCATGGAATTTACAAATTAAATCCTTTTTGGAGATTTATTTTAATGAAAAGGTGAGCCTAACATCTTCTGAATTGAGCTAATTTTACTCAATCTTCAATTAAAATGGAACAAAAATACCTTCTTTTATTTGTATAAAATGGGATGAAAAAATAAATTATGTGAATTCATACAAATTTGAAGAAAAAAATTTATCATCAAAGTAAACAAAAAGATTTTTATCAGTTTAATAAAATTTGAATGTCAAAAATCAAGTTCTAATATAATAATTTTTCAAAAGCAAGTTCCAACTTATAGCAATTGATGGTTACATCCTTAAAAATACAGTCTGTATTTACTTATACTTGTTCAGGATACAAACACTCAAGTCTCTTAAGTATAACAAAGAGCTTTCCACATTCCATTTGATTCAAAAGGTACCTTTTATGAGAAAAAATGGGTTGAAAGTTCCTTGAAAAAATTAAGTATTTTGATGAATTGTTCAAAAATTGATCAAGGTTTTGAAGATGAGAATGTCTGCCTATTGAAACCAGATATGGAAATGGATCATTAACTACTTTATGTTTTATCTTGTTAAAAAATAAATCATGAAAAAAGAGATCATTTTCAGAAAAAAATCTAATTTTATTGTTGGTGATTTTTGAGATTTGTATTTTGTATATGACTCATACATTTTTACAACAGTAAGCAATGTTATAAAAACTTTTTAAGAGTCAAAAATTCTCTGCACATGCCTCACGCCATTTCTTGAGTGCAGATGGTCTCAGGGGTCTTCAGCAGCAAAGGTGTTCGCTCTGAGATGGAAACTGGGCTTTGATCATCAAT
>Ga0194133_10006998_pt1 | contig 13644 bp, 12 predicted proteins | sample TA2KigOf40mmetaG_FD_155448 | JGI IMG/M metagenome (GOLD analysis project Ga0194133, IMG submission 155448) | Freshwater microbial communities from Lake Tanganyika, Tanzania - TA2015055 Kigoma Offshore 40m | ecosystem: Environmental > Aquatic > Freshwater > Lake | place: Tanzania: Lake...
TTTTGCTTCACAAAGAAAGTAGTAATCTAACTAAAGCAAAAGCCATCATCAAAAAAAGTTCTGATATAAACAGCGAGCTAGTCGATATTTTTGACGATGAGGGTAAGTGCAAAAACTTAGAATCAATCGAAGAAGAAATTATTCGCAGATTAGTTAACATATATAATGGCAATCTTTCCGAAGTCGCCAAACAGCTTGAGATTGGGCGCTCAACAATTTATCGAAAACTAAAAATCGTGGGTGAATGATGACTAAGGTAAAAACAGCAATATTTCCGGTTGGAGGTCTTGGAACACGCTTTTTACCAGCTACCAAGTCTTTACCTAAAGAAATGATGCCGATTGCTAGCAAGCCCTTAATCCAATATGCCTTTGAAGAGGCTCAAGATGCCGGAATTGAGAAATTTATCTTTATTACTGGGCGCAACAAAAATGCCATCGCAAATCATTTTGATCATGCTTACGAGCTTGAATCAAAGCTTGACGAAAAATTTAAAGCTGAAGAGCTTAACAAGGTTATAGGTTGGATGCCACAAGCGGGGCAAATTGCCTTTGTTCGCCAACAAAAACCCCTTGGCCTCGGTCATGCAGTTTGGTGCGCAAGAAACTTTATTGCTCCAAATGAGCCATTTATAGTTATTCTAGCGGATGAACTTTTGATGCCAAATCCAAGTTTGCCAAGTCAATTGAAGCAAATGATTGCTAAATATGAAAAATCCGAAAGCCATTCATGTATTATTGGAGTTGATGAAGTAGAGCATGATTTAGTCAAAAATTATGGAATTATAAAACCACAAAATGATTCTTTAAAATTCACACAACAAATCGTAGATATGATTGAAAAACCCAATATTGATGAGGCGCCATCGAATTTAGCAATTAATGGTCGCTATATTTTAAATCCCAAAATCTTTGATTATTTAGAAAAATTTCAAATTGGTAGCGGTGGTGAAATTCAATTAACCGATGCGCTCAAGCAAATGTGTATAGATTCGCCATTTTATTATGTTAAAAACACCCAAAAACGCTTTGATTGTGGCAATGTTTTGGGTTATCTCGAAGCCAATATTTCATTTGCTTTAAATGATATAAAAATTGGCCACGAAGTTAAAAAAATTATTAACAAATATCGCTAAAAATGAAAAACAAAATAGCAATTGTATTCCCAGGTCAAGGCTCTCAAATGGTTGGGATGGGCAAAGATTTATCTGAAAACTTCGCAACTGCGCGAAATGTTTTTAAAACCATCGATGAAATTCTTAAAGTTGATTTATCCAAAATAATGTTCGAAGGACCGCAAGAAATTCTTACAAAAACTGAAAACACTCAACCAGCTTTGATGGCGGTCTCGGTTGCCATGATTGAGGTTTTAGAAAAAGATTTTGGTAAAAAATTTGACCAAATATGTTCTTTAACAGCTGGCCACTCACTCGGGGAATATTCTGCATTGTGTGCTTCAAAAGCTTTGAGTCTTGAAGATACTGCCAAGCTTTTACAAATTCGTGGCTCTTCTATGGCTCAATGTGGTGAAAAAAATGCGGGTGCTATGTGTGCAATTTTGGGTGTTGAGATTGATATTGCTCATCAAATTGCTAAAGAAGCTTCGCAAAATGAGGTTTGCCAGGTAGCGAATGATAACTCGGTTGGACAAATTGTTTTATCGGGCTCAAAAAATGCTATCGAGAGAGCGATCGAAATCGCCAAAACCAAAGGTGCAAAACGTGCCATTATTTTGCCAGTAAGTGGTGCTTTTCATTCCAATTTAATGCAGGAAGCTCAAGAGAAAATGGCAATTGCTTTGGCGCAAATTAAAATTTCAAAACCACTTATTCCGATTGTGGCCAATGTATCAGCAAATATCGAAACCAATTCTATAGATATTAAAAATTTATTGATTCAACAAATAACTGGCTCAGTGCGCTGGCGCGAAACCATGCTGTGTTTTGAGAAAAATGGTATTGAAGAGGTAATCGAGATAGGGGCTGGCAAAGTATTGTCTGGTCTTGTTTCAAGAACTTGCCCAAATCTTAAATCTTCATCGGTTCAAAACGCTGAAGATTTAAAAAATTTCCTAACCAAATTATAGTTTGTTTCAAAAAATCTTTGCCAAAACATTTCTTATTAAACTAGCCCTATTTTATGCCATTGTGGTTTTGTTCATGATGTTTTTCCAAAGAAACTTTTTATATTATCCATTTGGTAAAATTTTAGTCATTCCCGAAGATTTTCAAGAACTGACTCTTAAAACTTCTGACGGAGTTGAACTGTATGCGTGGTATAAAAAACCTACAGAAGGTCAAAAAACCATTTTATATTTTCATGGTAATGCTGGGAATTTAGGGGGAAGGACCGACAGAATGATAAAATTTGCCAATCAATACGGAGTGTTAGCTATTTCATATCGGGGATATGCAAAATCAGAAGGAAGTCCATCACAAGATGGTTTTTTTGCTGATGCCAATTCGGCGTTGGGTTTTTTAAATTCTAAACAAATTTCTTCAAAACAAATTATTTTATTTGGCGAGTCAATTGGGACTGGAGTTGCGACTAAATTAGCTTCAGAAAATGATTTTGCGGGTTTAATTTTAGAAGCGCCTTTTACCTCAATAGAATCAGTTGCTAAAAAAATTTATTGGTTTTTGCCAGTTTCCTTGATTTTGAGAGATCGATTTGATTCAGCTAAACTCGCACCAAAAATCAATACTCCGGTATTAATAATTCATGCTAAGGGTGATAAAATTGTCCCATTTTCTGAAGGTCAAAAACTTTTTGAATTATTTAACTCGCCTAAAAAACTAATAGCTTTAGATGAGGATTTTCATATCGCTTCATCTCCTGATTTTTTAGAGAAATCCATCAAAGAATTTATGAGTAATAAATTTGAATCATACTAAATATTTTCAAAAAAATTAATCATAAATTAATTCTTCTCGAGATCTACGAAAATTCAGCAAATTTAAAAATAGCTAAGCAGATTTATGGTGAGTGAAAGGAATTTTTTGTGAATTAAAGGCCGGATTTTGATTGGAGCGGGTGAAGGGACTTGAACCCTCGACACCTACCTTGGCAAGGTAGTACTCTACCACTGAGCTACACCCGCTTAAAAAGCAAAAATAAAAAACAGAAATTTTTAGATTAGCAAGATAATATAAAAATATTTGTAAAAAATATTTAAAATTTTTGCGGTTTTTTAATTTAAAATTTAAGCTATTTCAAAGAATTTAGGGTATAAAAAATAAATTGCAAATGGTGAATTTGGGTTTATATTTTGCGCCTCAATTAGATAATATTTACTTTTAGATTAGCCATCCAAATTATAAAAATTTAACTAATCAATATAAATCCCACCAATCATTAAATATGTTAAAAAAATTTAATATTTCTAAAGTCTTTATTAGAAACTATTTGTTTTTGTTATTTTTCTTGATTTTTTCTCTTACTTCTTGTGTCGAAACCATTGTAATTTCATCTGGAGTTGGGGCAGGTTTGGCGTATCGTGAAAAAACCATTGAAGACACTCGTGGGGATATAAAAATTGCTACCAAAATTGGTTATAAATTTATTTCAAATGGTCTAAAAAATTTTGGCAATTCAATCGATATAACTGTTAACGAAGGCAGAGTCATGTTAACTGGTATAGTGCGCGATCCACAAAAAGCCAAACTAGCTCAAGAATTATGTTGGCAAGCAAAAGGTGTGACTGAAGTTATCGATGAAATCAAAATTAATGAAACTGGTAAAATTACCCTTCAAAATATAGCTTCGGCCATATTTGATTATATGATTACTGCAGAAATCGAGTCTAAATTCGCTTTAGCAAAAGATTTGCGCACTCTAAATTATCAAATAACCACCGTCGATAATGAGGTATATTTATTAGGAGTTGCGATAAATGAAAAGGAGATGAATCGTGCTATTGCGATTGCATCAAAGGTACGCGGTGTTTCAAAAGTTGTTAATCACGTAATTTTAGCCAATGACAGCAGAAGAGGTAAAGAATAATCAAGTAATTACCTTTGGTTGTCGACTCAATGCCTTTGAATCTGAAGCAATTAAAAAGGCCTTAGAATTATCGGGCGAAAAAAACCTGATCGTTTTTAATTCTTGTGCCGTAACCGCTGAAGCTGAAAAAGAATTGCGCGCCAAAATTCGCCTCGAACGCAAAAAAAATCCTCAAGCCAAAATTGTTGTAACTGGTTGTGCCTCGCAAATCGATCCACAAAAATATGCGCAAATGAACGAAGTTGATTTAGTAATTGGTAATGCTCAAAAATCTAGTGTTGACAGCTACAAATTGAACGATGAGCAAATTATTGACAAAAAAAATCAACCAATTCAAAACTCAAAAACATCAATTGACGATGATAAATCCAACAATTCCAACGAATCTCACCATTCCGATAAAAAATTTAATGAATTTAAATCAACTCAAAATTATTTTTTAAAACCTCAAGAGCATGCCAAAATCAAGGTCAACGACATCATGTCGGTTCGCGATACTTCGCCCCATCTAGTTTCGTATTTTGAAAACCAAACTCGTGCTTTTTTGGAAATTCAAAATGGTTGTAATCATCGATGTACTTTTTGCATTATTCCTTATGGTCGGGGTAATAGTCGCTCAGTTCCGCTTGGTGAAATTGTTGAACAGACTAACAAAATGGCTAATGCGGGTCATCGCGAAATTGTGCTTACGGGAGTTGATATTTCAGATTACGGTAAAGATTTGCCCTCCTCATTAACTCTTTCGCAAATGATTCGCAGGGTTTTGAAAATGACACCAAGTCTTGATAGGCTTCGATTATCTTCGGTAGATGTTGCTGAAATTGATAACGAATTTTTTGAAATATTGCGCAACGAGCCTCGTTTGATGCCTTATTTACATTTAAGTGTTCAATCTGGCGATGATATGATTCTTAAGCGCATGAAGCGTCGTCATGATCGTAATCAAGTTATTGATTTTTGTCTAAAAGCTCGCCAAATTCGACCTGAAATAACTTTTGGGGCCGATATTATAGCTGGATTTCCAACCGAAGATGAGTCGATGTTTCAGAATTCTCTGAGTTTGATTTCAAAAGCTGATTTAATTTTTACTCATATATTTCCATATTCTGCAAGGCAAGGTACTCCAGCTTATAAAATGCCACAACTTGACAAAAAAATTATTAAAGAGCGGGCAAAAATTTTGCGCGAGGCCGGAGAAAATCAATTAAATAAATATCTCTTAAAGCAAATTGGAAAAAATTTTAAGGTATTAATCGAAAAAAATAATCGCGGAAAAACCGAAAATTTTTTAGATGTTGAAATTCAAGATTCAAGCAATCAAAAAATCATTGATAACACAATTTATGATTGCCGAATTATCGCCACCAAAGCGCATAAAAATAAAACCATTTTAGTGGCTCGTAGCATATGATTTATTATTTAAATCGCGCTTGAAGTTGCCCAAAATATTTAATAAAATTTTAAATAAAACTTAATAATAATTATTATCTTCTAATCAAAACAACCAAAATTTTTTATAAAATGTCAAATTTCTTTCAAAATTCGCAATTATTAAACGCCAAATCTTGGCCTTTTGAAGAGGCGCGCCGAATTTTCGAAAAAATCGATGGCAAAACTCCGCAAAAAGGTTTTGTGTTATTTGAAACGGGCTATGGTCCATCAGGCTTGCCTCACATCGGCACCTTTGGTGAGGTGGTGCGTACTTCGATGGTCCGTTATGCTTTTTCGCTGTTGGCACCTCATATTCCAAGCAAAATGTTTTGTGTTTCCGACGATATTGATGGCTTGCGTAAGGTGCCAGACAATATTCCAAATCAAGATTTGGTGCGCACAAATTTGGGCAAACCACTAACTTCGGTGCCTGATCCGTTTAACACTCATCAATCTTATGGTCATCACATGAATGCTCGTTTGCGGGGTTTTCTTGATTCCTTTGGTTTTGAATATGAATTTATTTCGGCTACCGAAAAATATTGCTCCGGCGCTTTTGATTCAACAATGCTCAAAGTTTTAGATAAGTATGAAGAGTTGATGGAGCTGATGATTCCAACTTTGGGCAGTGAACGCCAAGAAACTTATTCGCCTTTTATGCCGATTGATCAAGAGTCAGGAATTGTTGTTGATAAGGGCGTTAAAGCCGTTGACAAAAAAAAGGGGACGGTAATTTATATCGCCCCAAATGGGCAAGAAAAAGAAATTTCGGTGACCAAGGGCGGTTGCAAATTGCAATGGAAAATTGATTTCGGCGCCCGCTGGTATTCGCTTGGGGTTGATTACGAAATTTATGGCAAAGACCATCAACCCAATGAAAGAATTTATCGCAAAGTCTGTGAAATACTTGGAGGCGAGCCTCCCGTCAATTTTACTTACGAAATGTTTTTATCAGATACTGGCGAAAAAATTTCAAAATCGAAAGGCAATGGCATTGCGGTTGAAGATTGGTTAAAATACGCGCCAAGCGAGTCGATGGCATTATTTATGTATCAAAAACCCAAAACCGCCAAACGCCTTTATTTTGATGTGATTCCAAAGGCAATGGATGAATATTTATCTTTTGCTCAAAGCTTTGAAGCTCAAACTCCAGAGCAAAAATTGGAGAACCCAGCTTTTTTTATTCATAATGGCAAAGTGCCAAGTCAATCATTAAATTTTAACATTAGCTATTCGCTGTTATTGAATTTAGCGGGAGCCTGCAACCCAGAAAATGATGAGGTTTTGTGGGGTTTTATTTCGAAATATCAAGCCGGTTTGACCAAAAATTCATCGCCACTTTTAGCGCAAATGGTTGACCGTGCGATTAATTATTACAATGATTTCATCAAGAAAAATAAAAAATATCGCGAGCCATCTAACCCTGAAAAATTAGCAATTGGCGAGCTTGCCGAGGCGCTTAAAAATATCGATGAAAGCCAAAAAAACGATCCGCAAGAATTACAAAATTTAGTTTTTCAAATTGGCAAAAATCACGGCTATGAAAAAAATATGCGCGATTGGTTTTTGGCGCTTTATCAAATTTTGCTCGGTCAAGACCAAGGCCCAAGAATGGGGTCATTCATTGCTTTGTTTGGGGTTGATGAATTTTTGAGACTAGTTGGCGAGAGGTTATAAATTTGAGGTTATAAATTTATTTTATGAAAGAAAAATTGTCGCCCCAAAACCTTAATTCTTAATCACTTTTTAAAAAAAATTTCAAATTTAAGTTTTTAATCAGTTCAAATATTTTGTATATTCTTGAGTTTAGAATTTTTTAAATTTGACAAAATTTTTGTTGATTTAATATTGTTCAAACATAAGATTCGCGAGCTTTTTTGTAGGAACTAACTTAAAAATTAAATTAATACCAAATTCCAAATCTTGGTTCCAAAATTAATTTCAAAATTCTAGTTCCAAAATTTAAGTGCAATTCAAATCCACCAATAATTTCAACTAATATAATTTTAAGCTACATTTTGGGTTCTAGTCTCAAATGAGTTTGGTTTTTACAAATTAGTTTCAGAAATTATGTGGATTAGGTCTCGTTAAAATTAAAAACCTCATCGTCATGATCCGCATTTTTCAGTTGCCACAATACTCTCAAATTAAGGTTTTAACGCTCAAAGAACTGGCTAATATTTCTGAAATTAGAACCGATATTGCGTGGGTTGATTTGCAAAACCCAACGATTGCACAAATTAAAGAAGTAGAAGAATTTTTTGGTATCACTTTTCCAACTCGTCAACAGCAAGAAGAAATTGAAACTTCATCGCGTTATCTTGAAAATTCTGGTATAATCAAAATCAACTCAACTTTTGTAAACATGGTTCCTCACACCGGAGCCCTTGAAGAACACGAAATGTCTTTTATTTTAACCGAAAAAACCTTGTTTACTTTGCGTTATTTTGATAGTCGAGTGATTTCGGAAACTGTCAAAAAAATCAAACAATTTCCGATGATTTTTGCTAACGCTTCCAAAATATTTGTGGCCATTCTTGAGGCGCGTACAGATTTTGATGCCGATTTAATGGAGTCGGTTTCAAAATATGTCGCCGAAATTAGTAAAAAAATCAATTACGATAATCGTCTTGATGAAAAACTTTTGCTAAAAATTAACGAAAGTCAAGACTTGACGATGTCGCTTCGCGAGGCGCTTTTTGATAAACAGCGCGTTTTATCTTCGTTATTGAGAAATGAAGATTTGATGCTTGAAAACTACAATCGTCTTCGAATTATTATTAAAGATATTAACTCTCTTATTGAGCATGCAAATTTCAATTTTACGCGCCTCGAATATCTTCAAAACAGTTTTTTGGGTTTATTAAATATCGAGCAAAACAAAGTAATAAAAACCTTCACGGTGGTTTCATTGGTCTTTATGCCACCAACCTTAATAGCCAGTATTTATGGTATGAATTTCAACTTTATGCCGGAATTGAATTCTAAATTTGGCTATCCAATAGCCTTAGTATTGATGCTAATATCTTCAATAATTCCTTTAGCAATATTTAAGCGCAAAAAATGGCTTTGATATTTAAAATTGTTGGTGTGGTAAAAAATTAGAAGTGGGTATTAATGATGCGTTTTAGTCTTTGCAAATCATCTCGAATCTCGTGAGTTAATTTTTCTAATTTGTTTTTGTGATCCGGATTAATCGGTAGAATTTTGATATGTTCGTATTTACGAATTAATTCGTTTGGCGAGATTGATTGAGAATCAAGAGAGTGGTTTAGAGATTCATTTAAATGATTTTTTTCAATTTCAATTTCAATGTTTGGTGAAGAGTTTTTATCGTTTTTGAATAAATCATCAAAAATTGCCATATTATTTGTTATAATAGTTTTTGATGAAATATTTTAAAAGCACCGATGATATTGCTGTTAAAGGCACTGATAATAATACTCCAATAAATCCAAAAATTGATCCAAAAAAGAAAACTCCAAAAATTATCCACAAAGGATGAAGATCAATTTTTTTACCAATTAGATTTGGTGCCAAGAAATTCGATTCGATTATCTGGCCAATTAAATAAACTAACAAAATTACTCCTATTTGATGATAATTTAAGCCCCATTGATACAATGAAGCGATAACTGCTAGAAATAAACCAGTGCCATATCCAATATATGGAACAAAAGATAAAAGCCCAGTTATAAAGCCAATCAAAAAGCCATTATCCAAGCCAAAAATGGTGAGCAAAATTGCATAATAAAATGCTAGAATAAGACAAATATTGATTTGACCTCGCAGAAATCCAGATATTGATTTATCGATTAAAACAAAAATTTCTCTGATTTGTGAAAAATATTTTTTTGGCAAATTATCGTTAATTTTATGAATAATTTTATGCCAATCTTTTAAAAGATAAAATATTAAGATCGGCATAATAAATAATATGGATAAGATATTGATAATAAAGGTTGAAGAGCTTATGAGGTTGGTAATAATTTTTTCGATAATTCCATCGTTAAGAATGAATATGTGATTATTTTTAATGAGGTCGAAAAAGTTGTGTTCAATTTCAATATTAAGGCGTGCAAAAAAATCAACAATATCGGGATAAAAATTATCCGAAAAATTTTCAATATGACTTGGAACTGATTCGGCCAGAAGGATGGTTTGATTATAAAGCAAAGGAAAAATAAAGACACAAAACATCGCAAAAAAACATAAAAATATCACCGTAATTGAACAAACAGCTTTGAATCGCGATAAATTGAATTTTTTACACAAAAAATTGACAACCGGATTAAGGGTATAAGATATAATGATTGCGAGGATAAAGGGGGTTAGGATGGTTCGGATTTTATAAAGTAATAGTCCAAAAATTGTTAGCAGGATAAAGGTGAAAATAATTTTATCTTTTGTTTTCATTGAGATATGGCGTTGATATCGAAGGTATCTTGGTTTCTTTTGCTAAAAATTAAACCGAGTTTTTCAAGCCCTTGTTCGACTGGAATTTGAGTGTTGATATAATTGATTTTAATTTTTACTTCATCTTTAGAAATTGATATTATTTCAAGGCCATCAATTAGAGAGCTTTTATCAAGAGTGTTTTTTACATTAAGCCAGTCAGAAATCGAAGAAATTTTGATAATTAAATTAATGATATTTTTGTTTAACGCATTATCGCTTCCAATTGGATTATTTTTTAAATATTCGATTGAGCGATCAGCGACTTTTGTGAGTAGATCGCTATATGAAAGTCGATCGACATTTATAAAGCTAAGGCGAAATTGTTTTTTGAGAAGTTTTCTGAAATATTGGACTTCAACCAAAACTTTGTTTTCAATTTCATCAAAATTATAAAACATCAAATAAACCCCTTGGGCTTTGTATGTTTCGAGGATTTTTTCAAAATTTTCAAAAGAAATATTACTGATATTTTGTCCGTTAATCAAAGCAATATTTTCAGCATTGGATTCTGGGATTATAAAATTTTTTTGTAAATTATTTTTGTTTATAACCTTATCTATTGTTGAGCGCCAATCGTTCTCTGGTTCCCATAGTATGGGTCTTTTTTTTGCAACTTTAATTGGAATTATAAGATAATTATCTTTTTTGGGTTTGTCGAGCTCGCTATTTTTTGATTCTTGTTCTTTGGTTTTCTTTTCTAGAATGTGATCAACAAAATCTCGAGCAAAAGTAATGTTGTAGTTAGCGGAATAATTGTTGCCGGCGATTTTTTCGTCAACGATTTGTTCAGATCTAACCATTTCAGCAATTTCTTCGTTAGAAATGTTATCGGCGGTCGCAATTGGTAGCTGTAGCCTCATCAGCAATACCATGAAGGCATCGCGCCTTGCGTTTGTTGTGGCTAAGATTTTTGATGCATTGGGGGTTTTATCGGAAGCTTTTGAAGAAATGGACTCAATTTCGTAAATATTATTTTTAGTTTCTTGAGCAAAAGAATTTTTATATGTGATTAAAAATATGGCTACTAAAATTTGGGTGACTTTGAGCATGTTAAATCAATTCTTGATTAAAAACTTGTTTTAAAAAATATTTGTTTAAATTATTTTTATCAATCAAAGATTTCTCAATCATTTCTAAATTTCATAAAATGTCATCTAGCTACAAAAAATCAGGCGTTGATATTGACGCCGGTAATGAACTGATCAAAAAAATTAAACCATTTGCTAAAGCTACAGCTAGAATTGGCGCAGATTCTGAACTTGGGGGTTTTGGTGCTTTATTTGATTTAAAAAAATGTAACTATAATGATCCGGTTCTTGTCTCTTCGACCGATGGGGTTGGGACTAAACTTAAAGTTGCCATCGAGACCGATACTCACGATACTATTGGCATTGATTTGGTGGCTATGTCCGTTAATGATTTAATTGTTCAAGGTGCCGAACCTTTGTTCTTCTTAGACTATTTTGCAAGCTCAAAATTAAATGTTGATGTTGCAAGCGTTATCATCAAGGGAATTGCTGAGGGATGTAAACAAGCCAATTGTGCTTTAATTGGAGGAGAAACCGCCGAAATGCCCGACATGTACCAAGAAAATGACTACGATCTGGCGGGTTTTGCAGTTGGAGCAGTTGAGCGTGACAAAATTTTACCACGTCAAACTTGTAAAGGTGATGTTTTGATTGGGTTATCTTCAAGTGGTCTTCACTCAAATGGCTATTCATTGGCACGATATATCTTGAAACAAAATTCGCTGAAATTTTCTGACAAATTTAATAATCACAAAACAATTGGTTCAGAATTACTTACCCCAACAAAAATTTATGTAAAATCAGTTCTTAGCGCCATAAAAACTCATAAAGTTAAAGCTCTTGCTCACATTACGGGAGGGGGTTTGATAGAGAATTTACCACGAGTTTTATCGCCAAATATTGAAGCTAAAATCGATTATAGTTCGTGGCATATGCCCGAAATTTTTTCATTTCTTCAAAAGCTTGGAAAAGTTGAAGACAAAGAAATGCATAGAACTTTCAACTGCGGAATTGGAATGGTTTTGGTGGTCGACAAAAACAATGTCGATGAAATTGTCGATTTGCTCAAAAATTGTGGCGAAGATGTATACATTATCGGAGAACTAGCATGATTGATCGCAAAACCTCTGTTCATTTGCAAGATTTTCCATCGGTTAATTTTTTAAATGATGAAGTTGATTTGATTCATGATATGGATTTGATTCGAGCGATTTGTTCGACAGCTTTGGCTATTCGCGATAGCAAGAATTTGCGTGTTAGATTACCACTTCAATCGCTTACAATTATTGGTAAAAATGCTCACCGAATTTTGCCATTTATCGATATAATTTCTGAAGAAGTTAATGTTAAAGAAATAAAAATTGCCGAAAATATTTCAGAGTTTGCCGACAATAAATTACAAATTAATTTTAAAAAAATTGGTGCCAAATTTGGTGCTAAAATTAAAGAAATAACCCAAGCCATCAAAGAAAATAATTGGCAAAAAATTGACGATAAAACCATTGAAATTGCTGGAGTCAAGCTAGTCGATGACGATTTTGAATTAAAGCTTACTATAAAAAATATCGATGAAAAAAAATCAGCAATTTTGGCATTGCCTTCAAACGATTTTTTGATCTTATTGTCTATCGAAATTACTCAAGAGCTTGAAGATGAAGGTATTGCTCGTGATATAGTTCGAGCAATTCAGCAAAACCGCAAAGATGCTGATTTGCAAATTACTGACATGGTGAAATTAGAAATTTTTTCTACAAAGCCTAGAATTACAAGCGTTGCCAAAAGATTTGAAAATTACATAAAATCACAAGTTTTGGCAATAAGTCTTGAAATTTCAAACGATAAAATTAGCAACTCTTCCGCTAAAATTTTTGATAATCAGCTTGATGACGGTGATATCCAAATCGCAATAACGCGAAATTCTTAATACTCTATCTCGATGGCATGTTTAGGGGTGATTAGCTATTCTGCTAATTGAGGTGCTTAATAAGAAATTATTGAAGATAGTTAACGATTTTTATATTTTTTGATCACTGCCAAAGCAATTACGTTCAAAGCAAAAGTAAAAGCAAATAAAGTTAAAGCCAAGGCAAAAGCCGAAAGCGTTTTTGGGCTGTTAAACTCTTGATCGCCAACTAATAAAGTAACAATTTGAGCGGTGGCAGTTGTGACTGAGTCGAGCGGATTGAAGCTTAGTTTGGCTATCAAGCCTGCCGACATAACTACGATCATTGTTTCGCCGACGGCTCGAGAAACAGCCAAAATTATGGCTCCAACAATACTTGGTAAGGCTGATACCAAAACCACTTTTTTAATCATTTCTGATTTAGTGCTTCCAAGTGCGAGTGCGCCATCTTTTAAGCTTTGCGGAACCGTGCTAATAGCATCATCAGTTAAAGAAAGTACAAATGGAATAATCATTACCCCCATCACAAAACCAGCTGACAATGCGCTTTCGGCAGAAATTTCGAGGCCAAAATTTGAAAAAAAACTTTTAAAGAAAGGCGCCACTAAAGTAACGGCAAAATAGCCGTAAACAACCGTCGGAACTCCAGCTAAAATTTCTAAAATTGGTTTCAAAAAATCACGTTTTTTTGCGCTGGCATAAAGTGCCAAATAAATTGCGGACATAATGCCAACCGGAATGGCAATTGCCATGGCGACGCAAGTAATTAAAAGAGTTCCCAAGAAAACCGGAATGATTCCGAATGAACTTTTTCCAACTTCTT